>Ga0070738_10000102_pt1 | contig 245586 bp, 215 predicted proteins | sample Coa_R2_2_FD_66446 | JGI IMG/M metagenome (GOLD analysis project Ga0070738, IMG submission 66446) | Surface soil microbial communities from Centralia Pennsylvania, which are recovering from an underground coalmine fire - Coalmine... | ecosystem: Environmental > Terrestrial > Soil >... | reverse complement strand
CCTGCCATGGCAAAACTCCTCGTCTCGTCAATCACAGACGAGGAATCCACCAAGATTCTTCCGGTTCCATCCGGCTTCGCTTACCAAGAGAATCCGGATTCATGGAATCGGTCGTCTAGCGCATGTTCCGATCGAAAAGACTCACTCCAGTCGTCCCCCGCGGGCATTAGCCCGTCGAAGACGGGCGTAAGACGCCCTGATGACCCGCGGGTCCATCTTTTTCGCAAGAAGATGGATTGCCGGGTCAAGCCGGTCAAGCCGGTCAAGCCCGGCAATGACGCTGAAGTGGATCAATTCGACCGGGAACCGCCTTAGGCGCGCCGTTCGGCGACTCCGTTCCGTCAGGTCGCAGCGGCAGCACCATTGCGATTCATCGTCCGCATTCCCCCCGCGCGCAAGCCGGTGATTTTCGCGACGGCTGGATGGTATCCATCGACCGTTGCGCGTGCTCCGAATTTGGACTTTTCCCTGGCAACCAAGAGATTCCATATCTTCGCTCCGCTTCCGCCATTTTTTTGTCCCGCCGCGCGGCGGATGTTTGCCGGTACGGTTTTCGCGATGGGGGAAGGGTCATGGCTAAGCCTGCAGTGGTATTGATCGGCGCCGACAAGGGCGGGGTCGGCAAGACAACGGTCGCGCGCACTCTGCTCGACTATTTCGCGGCTCATCAAATCGAGGTGCGCGCCTTCGACACCGAAGTGCCGAGGGGCACGCTCAAGCGCTTTCATCCCGAGCGCACCGAGGTCGTCGATATCAATCTGGTGCCTGACCAGATGAAGATCTTCGACACGCTGCAGGACGGCGACGCTTCCGTCACCTTGATCGATGTTCGCGCCGGCCTGATGTCACCGACCCTCAAGGCGTTACGCGACATCGGCTTCATTGAGGCGGCCAAGAAAGGCCAGCTCACCTTTGCGGTGTTCCATATTCTGGGCCCCTCCATCGCTTCGCTGGACGAGATCGCGGAGACCGCCGCCTATCTCGGCGATGCCAAGTATTTCATGGTGAAGAACTTCATCAATAACACCCATTTCTTCGAGTGGGACGAGGCGACCCACAGCGCCTATTTCAACCGGATCAAGGATGCGGTGGAGATCAAGATCCCCAAGCTCAGCGAGATGGCGACCGAGCAGGTCGAGCTCGCTTCGGTGCCGTTCGTGACTTTCATCGCCAACAAGAAGCGCAACGGAGAGCCGGCTGCCAACTCATTTGTGCTGCGCGGCTATGTGCGGCATTGGCTCGGAAATATCTGGGCCGAATACGACCGCATCGGGGTGACGCAGATCGTGCGGCCGAAGGAGGCGGAAGAGCCGGTGGCAAGGCCGCGTCCGGTGATGCGCATCGCCGAAGCCTCCTGAGCAAGGAGCCTGGCCGGTGCGGCCGTGCCGATCTCGTCCCTGAAGACGTCTGCGGAGGCCGGTCCGGTGCGGCCGGTCGAGACCAATGGCGGTGCGTCCCGCCGCATCACTCCGCTCTATGTCGTCTGCTCGCCTCAGCGCGGGGTCGGCAAGACCCTGCTGGCACGCTTGTTGAGCGAATTCTATTTGATGGATGGGCGGCAGCTGGCGGCCTTCGATCTCGCGGACGAAGAGCCCCAATTGGCGGATTTCCTGCCCGCCTGCACTCGCATCATCGATATCGATGATGCGAGCGGGCAAATGGCCTTGTTCGATCGCATTCTTGCCGATGGCGAGAGCGTCAAGGTGATCGATGTCAGCCGACGCAAGTTCAAGGATTTCTTCACCATCGCCGACCGGATCGGCTTCTTCGAAGAGGCTCGTGCGCAAGCAATCGAGCCGTTGATCCTGTTCGTGATCGATTCGGGCCCGAAGTCGGTCAATGCTTACGCGATCCTGCGCCGCTGGGTCGCCGCGGCATCGCTGCTGCCGGTGCGAAATCATCTGGTCGCGCGCGGCATCCCCTGGTCGGAGCAGTTCCGCAACCGCAGCGCCGTGCCGGTGTCGCTCGATATTCCGCTCTTGAGCGGTGCGCTGAGGCCCCTGATCGAGCAGCCCGCCTTCTCTTTCGGCAAGTTCTGGGCGGCGCCGCCGACGACGCTCCCGCCGCGCCTCGATGACGAATTGCGGGCCTGGATCAAACGCGTCTTCGTGCAATTTCGTGAGATCGAGCTCTGGCTCATGTGTGAGGAGATATTGTCGGTGCTGAAATAGGTTTCCGGACCGCGTTTGCTCGTGCGGGCTTAACGTCCGGCAACGACCGCGGGTTAATGGTGCATGTCACATTTGTGACGCATCTGGTGAATCGCACATTAAGTGCCACGGTTACGGATGCGTCAGCAAAAACGGGCGATGTGAAAGAAGTGCCGTGTTTATGCGGGTTTCGGCATTACACAGCCTCACCAAACAATTAAATCGCGCTTAGGTCTCATTTTACCATCCCACCAGAAGCGGCTGTCGGCGCAACAAACTGATTCAAATTTTCATGAAATGGTCTCAGCCGTCAAATGGCGGCGAAGCAATGCCGGCCATCACAATGGGGATGTATCATGAGAGTGATGACAGGACTCGGGCTGCTGGCTGGCTTTGCGTGTCTCGCCGGGCCGGCCGTTGCGACGACCACGCAGTCGAACTTTGCGGTCAACCTGACTATTCAGGCCCAGTGCGTGATCAACAACACTGCGGCCTTGAACTTCGGCACGGCTGGTGTGCTGGGCGGTTCCGGCGGAACGACCAATACGGACGCCTCGACCTCGATCACGGTCCAGTGCACCAATACTACACCGTTCAACATCGGCTTGGATGCGGGCACGACAACGGGCGCAAGCACCACCACGCGCAAGCTGCTCAACCAGGCGCAAGGATCGACTGCCACCGTGAACTACACGCTCTGGCAGGACAGCGGTCACGGCACCAACTGGGGCAACCAGGTTGGAACGGACACGGTGAGCAGCACCGGCACCGGCGCGCCGGTGGTATTCAACGTCTACGGACGCATCCCACCGCAGACGACACCCGCGCCGGGTACGTACGCGGATCTCATCACCGTGACCGTCACATATTGATGCGAGGAGCAGGCGCAATGTCGATCAAATCCCTTCTGGTCAGGGCAGTCCTGGCCGCATTGTTTGCGTCGCCGTGCGCCCTGCTGCACGCCGGTTCTCTGCAAGTCGCTCCGGTGCTGGTCGAGGTGCCGGCACCGGGCGCGGCCTCGACGCTCAAGCTGCTCAATGAGGGAACCAAGCCGATCAATGCCCAGATCCGCATCTTTCGCTGGACGCAGGTCAATGGCGCGGATGTGTTGACCCCGACCGACGACGTCGCGGCGAGCCCGCCCGCCGCGTCGCTCAGGCCGGGCACCGACTATACGGTGCGAATCGTGCGCACGACCAAGGAACCCGTGACCCGGGAGGAAGCCTACCGACTGCTCGTCGACGAGCTGCCAGAGCCGGCGCAGGCCGGGGCTGCGACAGTCAACATCGACCTGCGCTACTCGATCCCGGTGTTCTTCACCACGCCAGGAGCCCCGTCGAAGCTGAGCTTCGATCTTCAGCGCGGCGCCAAGCCGGCGATCACGGTCAGCAATGCGGGCGACCGTCGCGTCCGTCTGGCCAAGCTCAGATTCGTCGATGGCCGGGGATTGGTCGCCAGTTTCGGCGACGGACTGGCCGGTTACGTGCTCGGTCACTCCAGTCGGAATTTCGATGTGCCGGCGAGTGCCAAAGGCTTTGGGATGGGCGGAATTGCGTCGATGTCGGCGCAGACCGATGCCGGACCGATCGACCTCACGCATTAGGCCGACGATGGGCGCTAACGTGATGTGGCTGACATGCGCTCGCATCCACGCCACAAGTGTGTCCGCAATTTGGTGTCAGCTGCCGCCACGGCGGTTGCCCTGTGGGCGTGGCCGGCACACGCCTCGGCAATCGACGGCGCCGAGCCGCTGCAGCTCGATATATTGATCAACGGCAGCAAGACCGGATTGCTCGGTTCGTTCTTCAAGCTCCCCAACGGCAAGATCGCGGCGCGCCGCTCCGAGCTGACCGAGGCCCGGATCAAGGTCCCGGGCTCGGGAGCTCCCGAGGAAATCGTCGTCCTCGATGATCTGTTGGGCGACAAGTACAAATACGACGAGCCGTCGCAATCCATCTCGTTCGATCTTACCGACGCGCAGCTTGTGGCGCGGCAGTTCGACGCCATGGCGCCGGCGCCGCGCATTCCGGTGACCACCTCCTGGGGCTCGGTGCTCAATTATACCTTGTTCGGCTCGGAGACCGACGGCCTCAAGTCGCAGCGGATGGCTTTTAACGGCGGCTCTGCCTCGCTCGACGCGCGAATGTTCAGCCCCTACGGGATGTTTACGCAGACCGGCATTCTCGGCTCGACCACCACCCGGGATATGACCGCGCTGCGGCTCGAGAGCGCGTTCACCTATTCGGATCCGGAGTCGCTCGACACCTACCGGGTCGGCGATTCAGTTTCCGGCTCGCTTGCCTGGACCCGTTCGATCAGGTTCGGCGGCTTCCAGGCGCAGCGTAATTTCGCCCTGCGGTCGGATCTTGTCACAGCGCCGCTGCCCTCCTTCTCCGGCAGCGCGGCGGTCCCCTCGACGCTCGATGTCTATCTGAACAATTCCAAGGCCTATACGCAGGAAGTACCGCCCGGTCCCTTCGAGGTGAACAATCTGCCGCTCATTTCCGGGGGTGAGGCCCGGGTCGTGCTGCGTGACGCTTCAGGGCGCGCCGTCGAGACGACGCTGCCGTTCTATACCTCGCCGCTGCTGCTGAAGGAGGACCTCACCTACTTTTCCGTTGAGACGGGGTTTCCTCGTGTCAATTACGGCGTCAACTCGAACGACTATGTGGCGAAGGAATTCGCCTCCTTGAGCGTCCGGCATGGCGCTTCCAATTGGCTCACATTGGAAGGTCACGCGGAGCAGGTCGCAAGCCTCTACAACGGCGGCGCCGGGCTGCTGGCGCGGATCGGCAATTTCGGATTGCTGTCGGCGGCTGTGGCGGGCAGCTGGTCCAGTGGGCAAGCAGGCGTCGAGTCTTACCTGGCGTTTGAGACGAGGATATGGGGTATCACGCTCGGCGCCAGCAGCACCCGCACCTTCATGAATTACAACGATGTGGCTTCGGTGACAGCGCCGGTCATAAGCTCATTTGTCGACGTAAATGTTCCACCGACGTCGTTTGCGGCACCCCCCAAGGCAATCGACCGATTTACCGTGGGTCTGCGCCTGCCAGACTTTTCCAGTCTCGGTCTCAGTTTCGTGCATCTGCAGCAGGCCTCGAACGAGATTTCGAACGTCCTGAGCGTCGCCTGGTCGCGCTCCGCCATTTTTCAATCGCAAGTCTTCGTGACCGGTTTTGCCGATATCTCCAACCATCAAAATTACGGGCTCTTCGCCGGCATTTCGATTCCCCTGGGGGAAGCGGCTTCGGTCTCCATTGGCGCGACCTCGAGCCGGAGCGGCACGAGCCTGACCACGGACGCGAGCCGGCCGCTGTCATCGGAGCCGGGCAGCTACGGCTGGCGCGTGCGCGACAGCGAAGGCGCGGTGGTCGACCGATCGGCTGCCGGGTCGTACCGTTCGTCGGTGGGAACCGTTCAAGCCGGGATCGAGCAGATGCAGGGCAACGGCATCCAAGGCACCGCGCAGGTCGATGGCGCGATCGCCTCCATCGGCGGCGGGTTCTTCGCCACCAATCGTATCGACGACTCCTTCGCGGTCGTCGATACCGGGGCCGCTGGCGTTCCGGTGCTGTATGAGAACCGACCCTTCGGCGAAACCAACGCCAGCGGCCAGCTCTTGGTGCCGAACCTGCGCTCATACGGCAGCAACAAGATCTCCATCGATCCCAAGAATCTCGGAGTCAATGACGAGATTGAAACCACCGAGAGCGTGGTCGCGCCCGCCCAAGGCAGCGGAGTGCTGGTCAAATTCAAGACCAAGACCGACCTGCAGGAAGCGGTGGTGATCCTGACGGGTGCCGACGGCAAGCCGCTCGCGGTCGGCTCCAAGGGCAAGCTCGACGGCTCCGATTCGGAATTCATTGTGGGCTATGACGGCCGCGCCTTTGTGCAGGACCTCAAGGATGCTAATACCGTCACGGTGAGCCTGGAGAAGGGCGAGTGCCACGCATCGTTCGATTACACGTCGGCTTCGGATCATCAGGTGGTGATCGGTCCGGTAGCCTGCCGGTGAGGCCGCAGTGATGGCCGTGCGGGCGATCGCCGCATGGCTCGCCGTCGCCTGCGCGCTTGCCGCTTCCCCGGCCGCGGCGCAAAGCTGCAACTTCAGCATTTCGGCCCTCAATTTCGGCAGCATCAACCTTGCCGCCAATACGACTTTCACATCGTCCGCGACGTTTTCGGCGAGCTGCAACGGGACTCCCAACGCGACCGTGCGCCTCTGTCCGAACATCGATGCGGGCTCGGGCGGCTCGACCACCGGCAGCCCGCGATTTCTTGTGAACGGTGCGACGCAGCTCAACTTCAACCTCTACCAGGACGGCGCCTATTCCGCGGTCTGGGGCTCCAATCTGTGGGGCTTCGCCGGCTCCTATCCGTCGCCCACGATCGATGTCCCGCTCAACAGCAGCGGCGTCGGCAACGTCTCGCAGACCATCTATGGGCAAATCTGGTCCGGGCAGCCGACGCTCCCGGCGGGCCTTTATGCTTCATCGTTTTCCGGCTCACAGGCCTCGGTCGCTTACGCGTATTCGACCTCCGGGACCTGCGCGGTCATCGGCAACAGCCTTGCCACCAATGCGCCGTTCACGGTCAGCGCGACCAACGCCACGATTTGTTCGGTGAGCGCGGCGACGCTCAATTTCGGGACGGCTGGCGTTCTGCGCGCGAACCTCGACGCGACCACGTCGATCAGCGTCACTTGCACCAATCAGGCACCCTATACGGTCGCGCTTGATGGGGGGGTGAGCGGGGCGACCGACCCCACCCAACGCAAGATGACGTATGGCGGCGCTTCAGTCACCTATGGTCTCTATCAGGATGCCAATCATACGATGCCGTGGGGAAATTCTGCGGGCGTGAATACAGTGGCCCAGACCGGTACCGGCCTCGCACAGAGCTTCACGGTCTATGGTCGTGTGCCGCCACAGAATACGCCCAGTCCCGGCACCTATTCGGACACGGTGGTGCTGACCGTCAGCTATTGAACGCCGCGCACGCTTCATTGGCATACGACAGCACGGCGGATGCAATGACATTCTTCGAAGCCTCGACCTGGGTAGTCCCCGTCATCGTCGCCATCACATTCCACGAGGCGGCGCACGGCTTCGTCGCGCGCATCTGTGGTGACTTGACTGCTTGGCGGCTCGGCCGCGTCACCCTCAATCCACTCAAGCATATCGATCCGTTCGGCACGCTGCTCTTGCCAGGGCTGCTCTTGCTTCTGCGCTCGCCGTTCCTGTTCGGCTATGCCAAGCCGGTCCCGGTGAATTTCAGCGCACTACGGAATCCGCGTCGCGACATGGTGCTCGTCGCCTTGGCCGGGCCGATCATGAACCTCGCCCTGGCTATGCTCGCCGCATTGGCGTTCCATCTTGTCGTCGACCTGCCGAGCCCGAGCCAGCAATGGGTGGCGCGGAGCCTGGAGAACGCGCTCGTCCTCAACGTGGTGCTCGCGGCATTCAACATGCTGCCGCTGCCGCCGCTTGACGGCGGGCGAGTGCTGGTCGGTGTGTTGCCGAAGGCGCTCGCTGCACCGCTCGCTGCGCTGGAGCCGTTCGGGATGCTGATCCTGGTTGCGATCCTGTTCCTGGTGCCGCTGCTCGGGGTGCAGCTGGGTGTCGATCTCAGCATCGTGGGCCGCCTGGTCGCCACGGTCACCGACGCCATGATCGACGCCATCCTGCGCCTGACCGGTAACACGTGACCCGGCAGTCCCGGCATGAATCCCCGGACGGGGTAAGAGAGCGTTAACCTTGCGGCGCTCTATTCCGGTTGAGCCGGCGATTGCGTCGTCGGAAGGGGCTGCGGGGGAATGCGAAATGGGACTGGTGGTGAAGTTTCCCGGTGTCCGGCGCCGTAAGCGCCGCGGGAAATCGCCGGCGCGGAAGACCGGCTCGGCGACCGTCATCATCCTTCCTGTTGTAAGAATTGAGCGTAATGCCGATCAGCCCTTCGAGCCGGAGCCGCTGCACGCGACCGGGCGACGCCGCCGACCGCGCGCATAATTCCGCTTGCCGATTCGGACGGGCGAGATGCACACCAAACCGCTCTTGCCTCGGAAGATGGGGGTCCGCGGCCGCTTGCTCAGCGCGCTTGCAGCTGCGGCGCTGCTTGCCGGCTGCGCGCTTAACGGCGATTTCGGCCGAGTTCGCCCCGAGCTCGTCTACGACGACATGCATGATTGGGTCGGGCGCGATGCGGTGCGCGGCGTCGGCGGAAAGCCGTCCCAATTCCGTCTGACCGACGACGAGCGGCAGCTGCGGGACTTCGGCTACGCACTGATCCAGCCGCCCTACGACCGCACCCATTGGGACAGCGTGTTCGCAAATTACGGCTGGGAAGGCCCGCGCCCAAACGCGCCCTTCGACCGTACCGCCTATTGGAACAATCTCGATGTTGCCCATCGCCGCTCGGAAGCTTCGAGCTACGCCCAGATCGTCACCGATGCGCGCAATGACGCGGTCCGCATCGAGCCGTTCTTCGCAGTGGCCGCACTGGTCGTCGACGCCGATCAAAGGCGTGCACAAGCTCTCGGCTATGTGGCCAGGAGCACGGGCCTCACCGACGTAGAGGCCAACAATGCGCTCAGCCGAAACAATGAGAACACCGCCGTCATCGAATGGGTGTGTCGATCGCTCAAGCAACGTGCGGCGTCCTACCGCTATGCGCTCGAGCGGATGATTATCGTCGCGCCGTCTCCCAACGCCGCCGAGGGAGACCGCTCGCTCGCTTTGTTGGAATCACGCATCGGCATCTATTGCGGCCCGACCCGTGTGACGCCCGCGCACCCGCTTGTGACCAAGGGCTGAGGCACGCATCCGCAATACTTAGCGCTGACGTGATTTGTCGAAAAGTCTGGGCTCACCCCGTGGCGAACAGCGCGAAATCTGCGATACTGCCGTTGTGCGATCGCAAGAAGGGGCTGGATCATGACCAGGCGCCCGGAAATCCGAATTGCTCTCGCATCCGCTCTGGTGGCCGCCTTGGTTGGGTGCGGCCAGAACAACAGCTATGTGGCGCCGCCACCCCCCAAGGTGACCGTATCGGTGCCGGTGCAGCAGCCGGTAACGCGTTATCTGGAGCTGACCGGCAGCGTCGCCGCCGTCAACAGCGCCGATCTGGTTGCGCGGGTGCCCGGCTTTGTCGAAGCGGTGAGCTATACGGACGGCGCACCGGTAAAGAAGGGCGCACCCCTCTTTACCATCGAGCCGGAGCCGTATGAGGTGAAGCTGCAACAGGCGATGGCAGCCGAGGCTGGCGCCCAGGCCACCCTGAAGCAAGCGCAGGCCGATTTCGACCGGCAGTCGAAGCTGGTCACCACCCAATCGGCAACCCAGGTCGCCTACGAGCAGGCACGTGCCAATCGCGACAACGCTCAAGCCAGTCTTCAGCAAGCGCAGGCCAATACCCGGCTCGCGGAGCTGAACAACGATTATGCGCACGTGCGCGCGCCGTTCGACGGGTTCGTGACGGCGCGGGAGGTCTCGGTCGGCGAATTTGTCGGCGGCGGTGCCGCTCCGACCGTGCTCGCCACAATCGTGCAGTCCGATCCCGTCTATGTGAATTTCAACATCAGCGAGCAGGACGTGCTGCGGCTGCGGGCCGAGATTGCGCGCCGTGGGCTCACCCGTGATGACATCAAGAAGGTTGCGGTCGAGGTCGGCCTGCAGACCGAAACCGGTTATCCGCATTCCGGCACATTCGACTATGCGGCCCCGACCGTGAACGTATCGACCGGCACACTGGTGGCGCGGGCGGTGCTGCAGAATCCCGATCGGGTGCTGCTCCCGGGCTATTTCGTGCGCGTACGTATTCCGGTCGACGAAGAGGCGAACGCGCTGCTGGTGCCGGATGTCGCCATCGGTACCGATCAGGGCGGGCGCTACGTGCTGGTGGTCAACAAGGACAATGTGGTCGAGCAGCGCAAGGTCGGGGTTGGTCCAGTAATCGGCGATTTGCGCGTCATCGATACCGGCGTCAGCGCTGACGACCGCGTCGTGGTGGCGGGAGCGTTGCGCGCGATCCCGGGCCAGAAAGTCGATCCGCAGGCCGGCGCCACGGCGGCGAGTCGTTAGCGCATGCTCCGGAAAAGCGGACGCCGGTTTTCCGAGAACAACATGCGCCGACGCAACGGAAGTGGAGCATATTTCGATCCATTGGATCGGAATAGGCTCTAAGGAGCACCCGATGCTCTCCAAGTTCTTCATCGAGCGGCCCGTCCTGGCGAACGTGATCGCGATCCTGATGGTGGTGATCGGCGCGGTCGCGCTTTACGGGCTGCCGGTCGCGCAATATCCGGACGTGGTGCCGCCGACCGTGCAGGTGACCACGCGCTATCCGGGCGCCAGCGCCCGCACCGTGATCGATACCGTCGCGCTGCCGATCGAGCAGCAGGTGAACGGCGTCGAAGACATGCTCTACATGCAGTCCTATGCGGGAGCGGACGGCACTTATACCCTCACGGTCACCTTCGCCATCGGCACCGATCTCAATTTCGCGCAGGTTCTGGTGCAGAATCGCGTTTCGAGTGCGCTGTCGTCGCTGCCGCAGGCGGTGCAGGTGCAGGGCGTCAACGTCCAGAAGAGATCAACCTCTATCCTGCAGATCGTCACCCTGACGTCGCCGGATGCGCGCTTTGACAGTCTCTTTCTCGCCAACTACGCCACCATCAATCTCAAGGACGAGATCAGCCGGCTGCCCGGAGTCGGCAACGTGGTCGTGTTCGGGGCCGGCCAGTATTCGATGCGGGTGTGGCTCGATCCCGACAAGATGCGGGCGCGCGGACTGACGCCGCAGGACGTGAGCCAGGCGCTGCAGCAGCAGAGTGCGCAGGTGCCGGCCGGCCAGATCGGCATGCCGCCGGCGCCGCCAGGCCAATCGTTCCAGTACACGCTCAACGTCATGGGCCGGCTCGACGATGCGGCGCAATTCGCCGACGTGATCGTCAAGGCCGGCAGCTCCGGCGACATCACGCGGGTGCGCGACGTCGGCCGCGTCGAGCTCGGTGCGCAGAGTTATGGCCAGATCTTCACTCTCGACGGCAACCCGGCGGCAGGGCTTGCCATCTTTCAGTCGCCCGGCGCCAACGCGCTCGACGTCGCCGGCGAGGTGCGCGCCAAGATGGCGGATCTGGCGCGCGAGTTTCCGCAAGGGCTCACCGACGACGTCCCGTTCGACACCACCATCTTCGTCCATGAATCGGTGCGAGAGGTCTACAAGACGCTGATCGAAGCCGGGGTTTTGGTGCTCGCCGTCATCCTCGTCTTCCTGCAGGATTGGCGTGGCACGCTGGTGCCCGCCACCACCGTGCCGGTGACCATCATCGGCGCCTTCGCGGCCATGGCGGCGCTCCACTTCAGCGTCAATCTCTCCACTCTGTTCGCCGTCGTGCTGGCGATCGGCATCGTGGTCGACGACGCGATTGTGGTGGTGGAGGCGGCCGCGCACAATCTCGAGAGGGGCATGAGCGGCCACGACGCGGCGATCCGCGCCATGAACGAGCTGTTCGCTCCGATCGTGGGCATCACCCTTGTCCTGATGTCGGTGTTCCTGCCGGCTGCGTTTCTGCCCGGGCTGACCGGACGCATGTACGCGCAGTTCGCTCTGGTGATTGCCGCGACCGCGCTCTTGAGCGCCATCAATGCGGTGACCTTGAAGCCGACCCAAAGCGCGATGTGGTTGCGTGCGCCGGTGCCGCCTTCTCAGCGCAATGCCTTCTATCGCGCCTTCAACCTCGTCTACGGGCGCCTGGAGCACGGCTACGTGGCGCTGATCGGCCGCATGGCCGGTCGTTCCGGCATCATGGCGATGATCGCGCTTCTGCTGATCGCGATCGCCGGCTACGGTTTTGCGCGTGTGCCGACCGGATTCCTGCCGATCGAGGACCAGGGCTACATGCTCGCCAGCGTCCAGCTCGCGGACGGCGCTTCGCTGGAGCGGACCCAGAAGGTGCTGGAGCGGGTCTCAGCCATTGCGCATGCGACTCCGGGCGTTGCCCAGGTGGTCACCATCGCGGGCATATCGGTGCTCGATAACAGCGCCTCGCTCGCCAATGCGGGAGTCGCCTATATCATCCTCAAGCCATGGGCGGCGCGCGGCGCCGGTGAAGACCTGCGCTCGCTTTATCTCGGGCTCAATCAGTCGCTCGGCGCGATCGAGGACGCCCGCACGCTCGTAGTGCCGCCGCCGCCGATCCAGGGTATCGGCAATGCCGCCGGCGCCACCATGCAGGTCGAGCTGCGCGACTCGAGCTTCGATCTCGCCAAGCTGCAGGCATCCGTCGACGCCCTGGTGGCCAATGCCTCAAGCCAGTCGAGCCTGCAGCGCGTGCAATCGACCTTCCGCGCCAGCGCGCCGCAATATCTCGTGACCGTCGACCGGGTGAAGAGCGAGACCCTGCACGTGACGCTCGACCAGGTGTTCTCTGCGCTCGCGGGCTATGTCGGATCGAGCTATGTGGACCAGTTCAACAAGTTCGGCCGCACCTTCCAGATCTATCTGCAGGGTGATTCCCAGTTTCGCCTGCGGCCGGAAGACATCGCCAATCTCAGCGTGCGCAGTCAGGACGGCAATGTCATTCCGCTCGGTACACTGGTGAACATCACCCCGACGCTCGGCCCGTCGCTCATCAGCCTCTACAATCTCTATCCGTCGGCACAGGTCATCGCGATCCCGGCGACCGGGGTGGCGACCGGGGATGCGATCAAGCTGATGGAGGAGGTCGCAGGCGACACGCTTCCGCGCGGGACCGGCTACGAATGGACGGCGATGTCCTACCAGGAGAAGATCGTCGGCCATCAGATGTATTTCGTCTTCGCGCTGGCGCTGCTGCTTGTCTATCTGGTGCTGGCCGGGCAATACGAAAGCTGGTTCATGCCGGTGTCGGTGATCCTGTCGGTGCCGCTGTCGCTGATCGGGCCGGTCGTCGTTCTCAGAGGCCTCGGCATCGAGAACAATCTCTACGTTCAGATCGGCATCATGTTGCTGATCGCGCTGTCGGCGAAGAACGCAATCCTGATCGTCGAAGTGGCGCGCGAACGGCTGCTTGAAGGCGCGAGCGCGATCGAAGCCGCGATCGCGGGAGCCCGCGCACGCTTTCGCGCAATCCTGATGACGTCCTTCGCCTTCATCCTGAGTGTGGTGCCGCTGGTGCTCGCGACCGGTGCCGGCGCCAATGCGCGCAAGTCGATCGGCATCACGGTGTTCTCAGGTATGCTCGCCTCCACTTGTCTCGCGGTGCTGTTCGTGCCCTCGTTCTTCATAGTGGTGCAGCACTTCGTGGAACGGCGCGCGGCGCGCAAGAAGAAGAGCACACCCGCGCGCGTTCCGGCGAAGTAGTTGCCAGAATCTGGCACGTGTTCCGGCCGAAGCCATAGCGCGGCGAAGACGCGCGTAAACGCGCTTATGGCGAAGAGCCGGAACCCATGGCCCTCGGCAGATATGAGAAGCCGCGGCAGTACGGGTCCCTGCATTCGCAGGGACGACGGCTTAGGATTGTGCGTCGATCGTGCCGAAATCCTTAGAACGTCACCAGCGGATTGACCGGCGAGCCGGTGCCGCCTTCGACCGGCAGCGGCGCGAAGCTGATCACCGCCTCGTAGCGGTTGAGCCGCCGCGCCGTCGTGATCAGCTCCTCGAGGTCGAGGCATTCGACGATGTTGATCCCCATCCAGATCAGCACCGCCACGTGGATCGGATTGCGCATCCCCTCCCAGCCCGGCCGCGGCGCCCAGTCGATGTTGAAGTCGTGGCCGATGAAAGCCGGCAGGCGCTCGTGGATCCACGGCAGCGTGTCCGGATAATAGCCGGCGACCGGGGTCGACCAGGGGCCCGCCGCCGCCCGCCGCTTCCAGCGCCCGGTATAGAGGAGGGGGATGTCACCGGGGCCGATCTTCACGCCGGAGCGCACCTCCCAGGCTTCGAGATCGGCGCGCCGGATCGGCGTGCTCGGGTCGATCCAGTCGACGCCCTTGAGCTGCGGGATGTCGTAGATGACGGCGCGGGTGGTGACGCCGCCGCGCCAATTCATCACGCTGCCCTTGGTACAACCATTCTCGGGTGTCACGTTCTCCTTGACGGAGACCCCGTTGTACATCTGCCCGTTCTCGAAGAAGTGGCACCAGGAGTCGATATGGGCGACCGTCTGTCCATGATAGCTCACCTGATAGTTGTCGGTCGTGCCCCCGTCGGTGATGACGTTGGTGACGCGATGGAAGACGCCCGGCGGACCGACATCGGCGGCGGCCACCTGCGGCTCGGCATGGGCGAGCGACACCACGATCCCCTCCTTGGCAAGCCGCATTGCACTTGCGACCTTTTCCGGCGTCACCAGGTTCATGGTGCCCCGCGACTCCTGTCCAACCGGCGCCCACTTGCCCCAGGTCTTGAACTGCGTGCGCCATTGCTCGTACTCGGCGCGCAGCACGCCGGTATCGAACGGCGCCGCTGCGGCAGGTGCAGGCGGTGCGGTCTGGCCTTGCGCGCGCATCGCGATCCCGCCGACCAAGGCGGCGGCGATGAGGCCACCCGACACGGCGAGCGAGGTCAGGCTTTTGTGCATGCGATCCTCCACTAGGATTTTCGAGAATCCTCTCATCGGGATTCCGAGTTGGTTTGGTGGGAAGGATCCGCATGGTACACGCGCGGTAAAGGCCGCGATACCGAGGGTTGACCGATGAGCGCGCGCCTAACTCGCGTCGGTCGCTCCATGACCGGGCTCGGCCTGTTTGCCGTGAAAGCAATCAAGCGCGGCGGCTATATCGCCACCTATCGGGGCCGGCGCATCCCGAACGAAGAAGCGGATCGGCGCGAGGCGAGGGGGGCCCGATACATGTTCACGCTCGACGGCAGATGGACCATCGATGGCTCACCGCGTTGGAACAAGGCGCGCTACATCAATCATTCCTGCGAGCCCAATGCAAAGGCGGTCGTGCGCAGCGGCCGCCTCGTGATCGTGGCGCTGCGCCGCATCGAGCCCGGTGAGGAGATCACCTACCACTACGGGCAGGAATATCTTGATCTCTTCTTCAAGGATGATTGCCGCTGCGCAGCGTGTCGCGCGAAACGGCATCGCTCCCTCCGCACAGGACGCCTCCCGCTTGGGTCTATCCGCTGACGCTTTTTGCTACTGCGGCATCGGCTGGCACTTGGCGGCGGTGAGCGTCTCCTGCGCCGAGGCGATGAGGCCCGGCTCCGCGGCCAACGCTTTGATGACAATGAGCCCCGTATTGGTCGGCGATTCCACGATCAGGCGGTCTGCCGCCGTGATCTCTTCGTTGTCGGGCAGGTCGTTGTGCTGGTCTGCGGTCATGAGATCGAGCTCGATGACGCGACGTCCCGCGGCGCGGTCGTTGATGGCGTAATAGGGGACGTCGGCGCGGGTGTAGAAGGAAACCGAAGTGTAGGATTGGCTGATCGGGACCGAGAACTTCAGCGGCGCGTTGGTCAGATCGTAGCGGCAGACCGCCATGGCGAAGGCCGGATCCATGAACGGCATGGTGGCCTTGTCGGGCGTGGGAGGCGGCACCGGCACGACCGCGTTGACGGGCGTGATCGGCGCGAGCCGGGAATAGGCGTCGTGGGTGGCCAGGCTCGGCAGCTCCAGCACGGTGACGAGATGGACGATACCGCCGAGCAGGGTGCCGCCCAGTAGCCAGAGCAGGAATCGAATCATGGGCAGGCCTTCTGGCTGATCGTGGGCATCGGGGTGTCGGGCCCGGAGCGTGTGGCGAGGCCGACCGGCGTGTCGTAGAGGCGCAGCACCAGCACGTAACGTTCAATGCCGCCGGTCGGCAGCCAGTTGCCGGGCCGGGCACGCGGGCCGATCGTGATGCTGAAGGTTCCGTCGGCGTTGCGGATGATTTCCTGGCTCGTGAAGCCGTTGCGCTGCACGGAATTGGCGACCAGCTTGCCCTCGGGATCGTACAGCGTCAGCGTCCAGAACCGTGCCTGCGGGGTCGTGCCGGCCAAGACGACATCGCAGCGGCCGTCGAGCGGGCGCTCGGCGTCATCGGTGCGTGCATAGAACATGATTCCGTCGCCCGAGCCGATCGGCAGTTCGCCGCTGCGCGCCACCATGGCTCGCGCATAAGGATCGATGCCTGGCGTGCCGTTCTTGGGCCAAGCCGTCCAGGCTCCAACCGCGATGCCCCCATAAGCGACGCCATCCTTCAAGGCGAGCCAAGTCGTGCCCAGGCCGATCAAGGCGGCGGCGGCGAAGCAGAACAATAATCCCAGAAGCAGCCGCACGTGCGATCCAATGCCTGCCCGCCGCTAGATCCTAGGCGCAGCTCTTGTCGGAACACCCACGCCCGCCTTCGGCTCCGCGAACGGCAAGCATTTTCCGGAACGTGCGCAAATCACGGCGGCTGATACTATGTGTCGAGATTACCATCCTCTCAGCCGGCAAGGCCGGAGGGAAGGGGGATCAGTTGCCGCGCACCGGCGCGGATTGACTATTGGCGGCAGAAGCAAGCGCGCTCGGGCTCCGGGCGAGCTCGGCAGGCGCAACCGGCACCTCGGCTCGCTGCCCACTGCCGCCGCGATCGGCCAGTGCCTTGGTGGCATCGTCCATCATCCGCTCGAGCCCGACCAGAATGTCGATGCCGCGCCGGGTCAGCGTCGGCGCACGCGGCGTATCGAGACCGCCGGAGCCGCCTTCAGCCACCTTTCCGGTCGGCCCTGTGGGCGCCGGCAGCCCCGGAATCTGCTTCAGCTCGATGCCCTCATGCGCATAAGTCATGATGTCATGCCAAGTCTGTGCCGGGAGCGACCCGCCGGTCATGCGGTTCGTCGGTGTGTAATCGTCGTTGCCGAACCAGATGCCGCAGACGTAGTTGCCGGTGAAGCCCATGAACCAGGCGTCGCGGAAAGCGTTCGTGGTGCCGGTCTTGCCCGCCGCCTTGATGCCGTCGAGCATGGCCCGCTTGGCAGTGCCTTCCTCGACCACGTGGTTCATCATCTGGTTCATCTCGATCGCCACATTGGTCGGCAGCACCCGCACCGGCTTTTTGCCGTCGCGGTCCCAGCGCCAGATCAGCTCGCCGGCGCCGGTGCGCACCTCCAGGATAGCATGCGGGGTCGCCGACATGCCGGCGTTGGGGAACATCGTATAGCCGCCGGTGTGATCGAGAACGGTCACCTCGTCGGCGCCGATCGGCATCGAGGGCGTGTCGGGAAGGGGAGTGCGCAGGCCGGCCGCGCGCGCAGTCTCCTTGATCAGGACGCGCCCGGCCTTGGGATTGCCGTTGCCCAGGGCGATCGACAACTTGACCGGGATGACGTTGATCGAGCGCGTGATGGCCTGCGTCAGAGTCACCGGGCCCGAGAAGCCGCCGGAGAAATTGTGCGGGCACCAGTTGCCGATGCAGACAGGTGAATCGACCACCACCGAGTTAGGCGTAAAGCCATGCATCAGCGCAGTGGCATACACATAAGGCTTGAAGGATGACCCCGGCTGGCGCAGCGCATCGGTTGCCCGGTTGAACTGGCTTTCCCCGTAGTCGCGTCCGCCCACCATGGCACGCACGGCGCCATCTGTGTCCATCAGGACGGCGGCCGCCTGCGTGGCGTGGTATTCGTGGCCGTATTGTCGGAGCGAATTCTGGATCGCGTCCTCGGTATGCTTCTGCAGATTGAGGTCGATGGCGAGCCGTGCCACGAACACCCGATCCGTCAAGCTTTTGGGGAAGGTCGGAACGAGCTTGCGCATCTCATCGAAAGCCCAATCCAGATAATAGTTGGGCGAATGCTCGTCGCGACGGTCGACCGGGGTTGCGGGATTGCGGCGGGCGCCGAAGACCTGGCCTTCGGTCATGATCCCGGCATCGACGAGATTGTCGAGCACCACATTGGCGCGGGCGCGCGCCGCCGGCAGGTTCACGTGCGGGGCGAATTTCGATGGCGCCTTGAACAGGCCGGCCAACATGGCGGCCTCGGCGAGATTCACATCGCGCACCGACTTGTCGAAATAATAGTGGGCCGCCGCATCGACCCCAAAGGTGCCGCCGCCCAGATAGGCGCGGTCGAGATAGAGCTTGAGAATCTCGTTTTTCGGCAGCCGGGACTCGAGCCAAAGTGCCAGGAAAGCCTCGTTGATCTTGCGCTCGATGGTGCGTTCGTTCGACAGAAAAAGGTTCTTGGCCAATTGCTGCGTGATCGAGGAGCCGCCCTGCACCACGCCGCCGGCGCGCGCATTGGTCATGAGGGCGCGGAACAGGCCCGAAATGTCGATGCCGAAATGCTCGTAGAAGCGGCGGTCCTCGGTCGCCAGCACGGCCTTGATGAGGTGGTCGGGGAATTCGTCGAGCGGGATCGAATCATTGTGGCGGATGCCGCGCGATCCGATCTCGTTGCCGTAACGATCGAGGAAGGTGACGGCCAGGTCGGATTTCTTCAGCCAATCCTCATCGGCGGTCTCGCGGAAGGCCGGAACTGCGAGCGCCACAAGGAGCACCAAGCCGCCGCTGCCGAGCGTTGCCATTTCGGACAATGGCTCGATGAAGAGCCAACGCCGCCAACCCGACACGTGGAAGCGGTCCATGAAGACGGTGTAGCGTTCGTAAAGTTCGCGTCCCCAGGTGCGCGCCTGGTAAATCCCGAAGTCTAGGCGCGCATCGAGGTCGAGCAGGGTGCGGCGCCAGCGCACCTTCCAATTGCTCCTGTCCTGCTCGTTGTGAAGGAGATCGCCCACAGTGCTCTCTGGCCAAAGAAAATTGTGCCGGCGAAATCGATTCGTTCAACGATTGTTTAGCCGATCAGATTGGGCCGCACTATGGCGCAATAGTCACAAGGTGAAGGGAAAAAGTCCCGCGATCCGCTGTCACGGCGAGTCGGAATCCATACCCATCGGGCAGGCGACCTGAAGGACGAAAGCAATGGCACAGGACGAGCTTCCATTCTGGAAACGCAAGCCTTTGGAAAAAATGACGAAATCGGAATGGGAGAGCATCTGCGACGGCTGTGGCAAATGCTGCCTGGTCAAGCTCGAGGACGCCGACGACGCGAGGCGCACCTATTTCACCTCGGTGGGCTGCCGCCTGTTGGACGGGGAGACCTGCGGCTGCCGCGACTACGCCAACCGGACCACGGAAGTGTCGGATTGCGTTCGACTAACGCCCAGAAATATCAGGAAGATCGTCTGGCTCCCGCCGACCTGCGGCTATCGCCTATTGGCCCAGGGCAAGGACCTGTATTGGTGGCACCCGCTGGTCTCCGGCGACCCCGAAACCGTGCACGCAGCCGGGATTTCGGTGCGCGGGCGGGTCGAGGCGACCGAAGAGGATGTGCCCGAGGATCAACTCGAGGACTGGATCGTGGACTGGCCGGTGCGGATCCCCAAGGCCGCGCGGCGCAAGCCGAAATAAGGCCGCGCGGCTGTCTCCTGGCGTGTTCGCGCGGCCAGCTTCCCCGCTCATCGGGCGCTTTCGCGCGTCATGGCTGCCCTGTGTGGCGTGCCATTGCGCTGCCGGGAGCGCCACGCAATGTTCCGCCCGGCGCGAGGAAGCTATGCACGAAGGGTTTGCGGCCGGGACTTATGAGCACGCTTGAGACTAAGGAGGGGGTGGAGCGCGGGGTGTACCCATCGGCGCCAGCGCCGGTCGATCCGGCGACGGTCAGAACCATCATCGCCGGCATCATGCTGGCGATGTTCCTGAGCGCGCTTGAGCAGACCATCGTGGCGCCCGCGTTGCCGACGATTGGTCGCAATCTCGGCGATGTCGAGAACCTGTCCTGGGTGGTCACCGCCTATCTGCTGTCGACCACGCTCGCCACGCCATTGCTGGGGAAGCTATCGGATATCTATGGGCGGCGCGCGCTCATGCTGATCAGCGTGACCGTGTTCGTGGTGGGATCGGTCGCCTGTGCGTTGGCCCCCACGCTGTGGGCGCTGGTCGCCGCGCGCGCTCTGCAGGGCTTCGGCGGCGGCGGTCTGTTGCCGCTCGCTCAGACGGTGATTGCGGATATCCTGACACCGCGCGAGCGGCCGGTGGTCCAGAGCTATTCCTCGGTCATGTTCATGAGCGCCAGCATTCTCGGGCCGGTGCTCGGCGGCTTTCTCACCGACTACATCCACTGGTCGATGATCTTCTGGATCAACCTGCCGCTCGGGGTCGTCGCCCTACTGATGACCAACCGTGCGCTGCGACGCCTGCCTCGCCACGAGCGGCCGCACCGGCTTGACTTGGCTGGGGCTGCCCTCATGGTCGCGGCGGCGCTGGCGCTGTTGTTGGCGCTGAGCTGGGGCGGCGGCCGCTATGCTTGGACATCTCCGCAGATCCTCGCGCTGTTTGGTGGTTCTGCGTTGATCTGGGGGCTGTTCGGCTGGCGGCTCCTTCGCGCGGCAGAGCCGTTCATTCCGCTTAGCCTGGTGCGGGAGCCGGTGGTCGGCGCCGTGGTGGTGGCCGGCTTCTTCGGCATCGGCACCATCATCGGTCTGTCCATCTTCATGCCGATCTATATCGAGCTCGTGCTCGCCCAATCGGCCAGCGCCTCCGGGCTCGTGCTGATTGCGTTCATGAGCGGGGCGACGATCGGATCGCTCATCGCCGGGCGCCTGCTCTCGCGCCTTGATCGCTATAAGCGCGTGCCCATGTCCGGGCTGCCGCTCGGCATCGCGGTGCTGGTGATTTTCGCGATCTGGCCGGACGGCTTCTCGGTTGCCGGGGTCGCGGCGCTTCTCGCCATCGGTGGTCTCGGCATGGGGACCATGTATCCGACCACGACGGTGCTCATCCAGAATGCCGTGCCGATGCATCAGGTCGGCACCGCGACCGGCACGCTCAATTTCTTTCGCCAGATGGGGGGCGCGATCGTGGTGGCGGTCTTCGGAGCGATCGTGCTGGGCGGGCTCCAGGCCGCCGGTTCGCCAAGCCTCGTTCTCGAGCATTTGCCCGGTGCCGCCGGGACGCTCGGCGACTTCGCCGCCCTGTTCCGGTCGGTGTTCATTGCCGGGGCGCTGTTTCTGACCGCTGCCTTTGTGGCCGTGCTGTGCATCGTGGAGCGGCCCCTGCGCGGTCCCTCGACGCCGCCACGCCCGGCACCCGCGGCCGCCGAATAGATGCAACGCCACCCGGCTTGTCGCGTGCAATCACCCCGGGATCCAATGAAGACGAGCCGCTGCCCGAGCAGCTGGTGCATGTTCCGATCGAAAAGACTCACTCCAGTCGTCACCCGCGGGCACAGCCCATCGAAGACGGGCGTAAGACGCCCTGATGACCCGCGGGTCCATCTTTTTCGCAACAAGCCCGGCAATGACGCTGAAGTGGATCAATTCGACCGGGAACCGCCTTCGTGCTGGAGAATAGAATAATAAACCCCCGCCTGCGCGCTGCGGGCGGGGGTGCAAATGTTGGCGCGGGTGGTCGCGCTTACTGCCCGGCTTGCGCCTTCAAGGCCTGCAGGTCCGCTTCGCTGCGGAAGGTCATCGTCGCGACCTTGCTGGCGCGCGAATAAGGCAGCACCACCTCCAGCTTCCCGTCCCGCTCGAGCAGCGAGATGTAACGCGCTTCAGTGCCGCGCGTCGGCAGATCGAAGGTCGTCCATTTATTGTTGGTGGGATCGAACCGCATGATCACGTCCGACGTCCAGATGTTGAGCCACGCATTGTGGGCGCTGTCGACCGCCACGTGATAGGGCTGCATGACGCCCGGCCCCGGCAGCGGCACGAACGACGTCTCCATGGTGTGGATGTTGATCTTGGCGAGCGTGCCGCCCCAGGAATTGCCGACCCAGAGGACGTCGCCGTTCTTGTCGCTGCCCATGCGGCGCGGTCCCTCGTTCCACGGCACCGGCTGGTTGAAGTCGGCTTCCGAGTATTTCTCGTAGAAGGCGCGTTGCGCGTCGCTGATCAGGTCCTTGTCCATGGCGACGCGCGGCAGCTTGAGCTCGGAGGTCTTGCCGGTCTGCGCATCACCGTGGCCGATGGTGTCGAGTGTCATCTCCGCCCACCAGCCATTGCCGTCGCGGTCGCCGGCCGCCCCATAGGTCGTGCCGGTGCCGTTCGGGGTCTTGTAGGTGAGCGACTTGTATTCGGTGAAGGTCTCGGTCGCCGGGTCGAAGCGCAAGGCGCCCTCCGGAGACGAGACCCAGATCTTGCCTTTGCCGTCCCAGTCGACCGTGGTGGCGCCGCCGGTGCCCGACATGCCGTTCGGCGGCTGGAATACCTGGATCTGCTCGGTCCTGGGATCGAGCCGGCCAAGGCTGCCCTTGCCGGGATTGACGTTGAACCAGATGATTCCGTTCGGATCGCGGGTCATTCCGTGGGTGTTCGCCGCCATGCCGTTTTGGCCATTCACCTTGAACATCTTGACGGCGCCGGTCTGCGCGTCGATGCGGCCGATCGAGGTCACATGGTTGGGCACGTTCGAGGTGAACCAGATATTGCCATCGAGATCGGCCCACGAATCGTGCACCAGCGAGCCGACGCGCGAGGGCGTGCCCAGTGACCAGTCGCTGCCGTCGTTGAGCTCGGTCTTGTATTTGACCGGCAGGTTCGCATCCGACTCGAGCGGCACGTCGTATTCCTTGAATACGACGCGCGCGGCTTCCCCGGTCGGGCGCGGCCGCAGCTTGAATTTCATCGAGGTCTCACCCGGCCCGCGGGCCCGCGCCAGATAAGCGGCAAGCTCCTTCTCGTTGAAATCGAGCACGCCATTGAGGCGATCGGGACCGAGATAGACGCCCGACACGTTGACATGCTTCATCAGATCGATGATCGCGCTCCAGCCGGCGGCATCGAACTTATGTTGGAGCGGATAGCTCGGCGTATGGCAGCCGGTGCAGTTGTTGTGCACGAGGTTCTTGAGGCGCGCGTCCTCGGGAGTGTCGTCGGGAAGCGACGCGAGGACGAGGTCGCCAGGCAGTTGCCGCTCGAAATCGGCGAGCGTGTCGAGCTTGAAATCCTGGTGCTTGGCCGTCGCCAGATCGACCTCGCTCTTGGCGGTCGCAAAGGTCAGCGCCTGCACCCAAACCCGGTACCTACCTGACGGCAGTGGCGGGAAATAGTAATTGCCGCCCTCATCGGTGAAGACCGTGGTGGTGATGGTCGAGCCTTCGGCCTTGGCCGAAACCGTGACGCCGGCGAGCTTCTCTCCCGAAGCCGAGGTGATCGATCCTGACAACACATCGGCGGCCTTTGCCGAGAGCGGAACGAGCGCCGTCGCAGCGAGCGCGGCCGCCGCAATCGCTGTCAGGGGGAAACGCGATGCACGCCGGAAGCTTGTTTGCTGGCTCATAAGTTTCTCCTGATTGGGCTGAACTTGATCGCGAAAAGCTTCAATCCGCCTCTCGTGAGGGAGCGCGCGGCGCTGGAGCATTCGGCGCGGGAGCGCTCGGCGTCGGCAGGGTTTTCAGATACGCGACGATGGCACCGAGCTGGTCCTGGTCGAGCAAGAAGCGGAATCCCGGCATGCGCGCGGTTCCGGCGCCGATGAATTCGCGCATGACGTCTTCCTGCCCGCCGAGCGTATCCTTTGATAGGACCGGCCCGTACTGTCCGCTGGTGATCTGTGGCTTGGTGTGGCAGACGACGCAGTGTTGATAGAACAGACGCTGGCCGAGCTTCTGCGTGTCATTCAGCGAGCTCGAAGGGTCGGCGGGCTGCGCCGAAAGCGACGACGGCAAGGCAAGCACGGCAAGCGCGACAGCTACGCGAGCAAGCATTCCACGATCCTCCCCAAGGCACGTCAGTTATTGATTGTGCGGCTCGACCTCGTCCGGAAGAGGCGTTGCGATGTTACGCCGCCGGCGGGACGAAAGGGAAGGGCTCAACGGATGGGAGAGAGGGGATGGTCGGCAGCTCCGGTTCGCCGCCGGAGCTGCCGTTCCGGATAGCTGGGTATCGGGGGGTCGGGGCGCTATCCGGATTGCTTTCTCCATAGCGCAAGTCGCGTGTCGGCGGGCGATCGCGCGCGGAAATGTCACTACTTAAGGTTTGCGCTTAAGGTTAAGCTTTCGATTGAAGTAGCGTCGGTATGATCTCGACATGTCCGTTCAGTTGCCGCATCCGCGTCGGCGCAGCAAAGGCGAGGGACCTGCGACTTTCGCAACCGACGGTAGGACCTGTTCATGCCCGGTTCACCCGTTCGTCTCTATTAAGCCCCCAAGCTCACGAGTCGTCAGCCGGGGGAGAAGGCGGCGAAGGGATTGGCGTGCTTCCACGTGAGCGCGCGGCGCAGTTGGATCGCGGTTGGATCAATGTTCGAATTGAGCAGGATGCGCCGGACGGGCGGGTTGCTCCGGCACTGGGCGGCGCGCAGCGTGGGCGGGCTGTTTGCGAGCGCGACCGCGCTCGCGGCGGTGATTCTGGCACCGCCGGGCCCCGGCTTCGCCGCCGAGGCGCCGCACTGCCTGACCGGTGAGGAGCAACGCGCCGCGATTGCGACCGGCAAGAGCCTGCCGCTTGCTGCAGTGATCCACAGCCTGCACCGGGCGCCGAAGGACGTCATCAAGGCTCAGCTTTGCGAGGAGCCCGAGCGGCTGATCTATATGCTGACACTGCTCGGGCGCGATGGCAAAGTAAAGCGTGCGACCGTCGATGCGACCAATGGGGCCGTGGTCGGCGAGCGCTGAACCGGCATCACTGTAAACGAGCAGTCGGCGGAGGAAATCCCTTGCGTCTCCTTGTGGTCGAGGACGATCCCGACCTCAATCGGCAGCTGGCGACCGCGCTCACCGATGCCGGCTACGTGGTCGATCGCGCCTTTGACGGCGAGGAGGGCCATTTCCTCGGCGAGAGCGAACCCTATGACGCGGTGATCCTCGACATCGGCTTGCCGAAGATGGACGGCATTTCCGTGCTCGAGGCGTGGCGCCGGGCCGGCCGCGCCATGCCGGTGCTGATCCTGACCGCGCGCGACCGTTGGAGCGACAAGGTGCAGGGTTTCGACGCCGGGGCCGACGACTATGTGGCCAAGCCCTTCCATCTCGAGGAGGTGCTGGCGCGCATCCGCGCGCTTCTGCGCCGCTCGACCGGGCATGCCAAGAGCGAGCTGATCTGCGGCAATGTGCGCCTCGATACTCGCAGCGGCCGCGTCACCGTCGACGGCAACCCGGTCAAGCTCACCTCACATGAATACCGGCTCCTGTCCTATCTAATGCACCATACCGGCCGCGTGGTGTCGCGCACCGAATTGGTCGAGCATCTCTACGACCAGGACTTCGACCGCGACTCCAACACCATCGAGGTGTTTGTCGGCCGCATCCGCAAGAAGCTCGGCGTCGATGTGATCCAAACGGTCCGCGGCCTCGGCTATCTGCTCAGCCCGAGCGATGCGCGCTAATTCGCTCGCGCTGCGCCTATTCTTCTCCGCCGCGGCCTGGACGGTGGTGATCCTGCTCATAACCGGGATTGTGCTGTCTTCGCTCTACCGTGCCGCCGTCGAGCGCTCTTTTGATGGCCGGCTCGGCGTCTACCTGCGCACGCTGGTCGCCGATGTGGCGAGCCCGGAGGAAAGCAGCGACAAGTTCCCGCAATCGCTGGGCGAGCCGCTGTTCGAGCTGCCGCTCTCCGGATGGTACTGGCAGGTGACCCGGCTCGATACGCCGAAGCCGGAGGTGCGCTCGTCGCGCTCGCTATGGGATTCGAGCCTGCCGAGCCTCGAAGCCCTCAGCGTGCCGGCAAGCATCGCCGGCACCCGCGAAGGCTATGTCAAAGGGCCGGAGGATCAGAAGCTGCGCCAGGTCGAGCGCAACATCGACCTCGGCGAGGATGGCCGTTTCCTGGTGACGGTCGCCGGCGACGCCGCCGAGATCGACCAGGGGACCTATGAATTCGACCGCATCCTGATCGCCACCTTTGCGGTGCTCGGCATCGTGCTGTTGCTGATCACCACCTTCCAGGTGCGTTTCGGGCTGGCCCCGCTCAAGCGCATTTCCAGCGGGCTCGCGGCGATTCGCTCCGGCGCGGCGGAGCGGCTCGTGGGCGAATTTCCCTTCGAGATCGCCCCGCTCGCGCGCGAGACAAACGCGCTCATCGACGCCAACCGCGAGATTGTCACCCGCGCCCGCACGCATGTTGGCAATCTGGCGCATGCGCTGAAGACGCCGCTCTCCGTGATGATGAACGAAGCGGCCGCACACCGCGACGATCCGTTCGCCGCCAAGGTCGCCGAGCAGATCGAGATCATGCGCGATCAGGTGGCCCGCCACCTCGAGCGCGCGCGGCTTGCCGCCGGCATGGCGGCGGTGATCGGCACCGTGACCGATGTGTGCTCGACCGTGACGGCGCTCGCCCGTACCATGGAGAAGATCCATTTCGAGCGGGGCATCAGCATCAATCTCGATGTTGCCGAGGATGCGAAGTTTCGCGGCGAGCGGCAGGATCTCGAAGAGATGCTGGGCAATCTGGTCGATAACGCCTGCAAGTGGGCGCAGTCGCGGGTTGCCATCGAGGTCTTCACCCAGCAGCTCGCCGGCGATGACCACCGGCGCGTGGTCCGTGTGACGGTCGACGATGACGGTCCGGGGCTGTCTCCCTCCCAGCGCGAGCAGGTTGCTCATCGTGGCCGCCGGCTTGATGAGACCAAGCCGGGCTCGGGTCTCGGTCTGTCGATCGTGGTCGAGCTCGTCAATCTCTATGGCGGCGAGCTCAAGCTGGGGACGGCGCCGATCGGCGGCTTGCGCGCGGAATTGGTGCTGCCCAGCGCGTGAGCAGAGCGGTCGCCGGCGCGTTAACGCCTGAGGACGTCCGCACGCGTGTTCCTCAATCAGTTCTTAACGCGGTCGCGCTATCCACCACTCGGGAAAGAGGCGAAGCACGGGACGCACGATGGCCACTGGCGGGCCCCCCGTCGAGCGGTTGCGCGGATATTTGTCGCAGCTTCCGACCGCGAAGCGGACTCAGCTGATCGCTGAGCTGGAGAGTGCGCTGCTGCGTGGCGACGAGGTTCCGGGCGGCGATCTCCTGCTGCAGGAGGTGCGCAGCTCGGTGCGCGAATCGGCGCAGCGTGCGCCGCGCATCAGTCAGGCGGCCCGGCTGTTCTTTCGGCCGCTAGAGCCGTTCCTGGTCGAGGATCAATCGGGGCAGAAGCAGCTCGCGCGGCTTGCCCGCAGCACGTTGCCGCAGTTGTGGGACTGGATCTGTCGCGACGTCCTGCCGGACGTGGGCAACCGCTTTTCGGATGCCGTGACGCACGCGCTGAACGATGGCGGGGCCGCCATGTGTGGTCACCTGATCCGCCCGTTCCAGGACCAGGTCGCCGAACGCATCCGCGCCATGCTTGGCGAGAGCGAGCTCGACGACAAGGTGCGGCGTCGGATGATCGGGCAGATCGGCCTGCCGCAGGCGCTGGAGGTTGCGCGGGATCTGCTGGCGATACTTGGCGGCCGCGACACGCTTGCGGCCATCGCCAGCCGGCTGCCGGGCCATATCGGCAACCTGGCGGACGGCCAGCTCGAGCAGATCAAGCTCATCCTTGATACCTGCACGGCGGAAGCCGGCGAGCTGCTGCCCTTCGCCCTGATCCTCTTGGGGGGGCGGCTGGCCTCGCCCTGGCAGCTGATCCGGCTCGCCGTCAGAGCAGCAGAGAGCGATGCGGCTGCGCGCATCGCCTCGACGTCCTATTCGATCGCCGTCACGGTCACGCTCGCCGACATCGAGCAGAAGGTCGGCGAGTTGAAGGTTGATCTCAAGCGCGGCCAGCACATCGCGGTCATCTCCCTGCTCAAATACATCCATGACGCAGTGCGCGGGATCCGCAGTGAGCTCGACCTCGGCCACGATTCGCCTTGGGGCCGGCAGCTTGCCGCCATCCGCAGCGAAGTTTCGAGTGCGCTGAAGACGGAAATCGAATCGACGCCCGGCCGTGTGCGCCGTCTGCTCAGGCCGCGCGCTCCCGGCAAGAGCGTCGGTGCGCGGCTCGATGCGGGCGATGTCGCGGAAACCGAAGCGCTGATCGAGCTGTTGGGCGCCTGCCGCAATTACGCGAGCGAGCTTGCGATCAGCGAGGTGACGCTGCTCGCTCATAGCGAGCTCGAGCAATACCTCGAATCGGGGCCACGCACATTGGTGGAGGGCCTGCGCGGCGCCGATCCCGCCGATCGGGCGTTCCGGCAGCTGCAGATCGAAGCGGCGGTACGGTTTTGTGCGAAGGTCTTCGGCCCGCAATACGCCGCCGTCCTGGTCAAGGCGGCCGAGGTGGCGGTAAACAGCGAGCGCAAGGTTACCGCCAAGGCCTAACATTGCTTCCCGGGGTCACCGGGGCCGGCGTGCGTCTGCGCCTGGTTGCAGGCCCGGCAAGATCCTCCTCGCTCCAATCATTAACCCGACCATTAAATTGCGTTGGCATCGTATTTGCGCCGTTAATCCGGCCCTATCTGCGCTATTCGCCCGCTTCCCGATGTCGCGGCGATTGTGCGGGTTATCCGTTGCGCCGGTCGGCGTGCGTGATGTAAAGGCAAAGTCCCAGCTTGGATGGACATCTCGGTCGGCTTCCGGCACGGCCACCGGAATGTGAAAATCGCGCCGACGATTTGAACCATGATTCTCTGGATTCTATTCGCGTTGATGACCGCGATGGCGATCCTGGCCGTGCTGTGGCCGCTTGCGCGCGGCCAGGCGAAGCACAGATCGGGCAGCGACCTTGCGGTCTATCGAGATCAGCTCGCGGAAATCCAACGTGACCGGACGGCCGGCCAGATCGGCGAGGCGGAGGCGGAGGCGGCGAGGATCGAGGTGTCCCGCCGGCTGATCGGAGCCGCGGATGCGGCCAGTGCCGCACCTGCGCCGCTGGGCTCTGCCATCGCCAATTGGCATCGCCGCGTGGTCGCCATCATCGCCCTTGTGCTCCTGCCGTTGGGGGCGGTCGGATTCTACCTGAAGATCGGCTCCCCGGGGCTGCCCGGGCAGCCCCTCTCGGCGCGTGCCGCCGAAATCCAGGACCATTCAATCGAGCATCTGGTAGCCCAGGTCGAGGAACATCTCGCGGCCAATCCGGACGATGCCCGCGGCTGGGAGGTGATCGCTCCGGTCTATCTCCGGCTCGGGCGCTACGATGATGCGGTCAAGGCGCGCCGCAATGTGCTGCGCCTCGCCGGCGAAAGCGCCGCGCGGCAAGCCGACCTCGGTGAGGCGCTTGTCGGTGCCGCCAACGGCATCGTCACCGTCGAGGCAAAAGCCGCCTTCGAGCGCGCGGTCGCCCTCGATCCGCAGGACGTGAAATCCCGCTACTTCCTCGGGCTGGCGGCTGAGCAGGACGGCCGCCGCGACGAGGCCGCCGCGACCTGGCGCTCCATGCTGGCAACTGCCCCGGAAGGGGCGGACTGGACCGGCTTCGTACGCGGTGAGCTTGCCCGGATCGAGGGCGGCCCCGGCCCGGCGGATGTCGCGGCCGCAAGCAATATGAGCCCCGACCAGCGGACGGCCATGATCCGCGGCATGGTGCAAAAGCTAGCCGATCAGCTGCATAAGGACGGCTCCGACCTAGAGGGGTGGCTGCGTCTGGTTCGCTCCTATATGGTGCTGGGCGAGCGCGATAAGGCGCTCGCGGCGGCAGGCGATGCCCGACACGCGCTGGCAAGCGACCCGGAAAAGCTCCGCCGGATCGACGAGCTGGTCAAAGGGCTGGGCCTCGAAGGCTAGTGCCGCATGTTCCGGAACGGCAGAATGCACCTTTCCGCAAGGAACGTGCGCAAGAAGGGTGGCGAAGGGTTGCGATGACCCGCAAACGGCGGCGCTTGATATTGATCGGCTCGGCGCTCGGCGTGCTGGCAATCGCGGTCGCCCTGGTGCTGAGCGCGCTCAAGGATTCCATCGTCTTCTTCAACTCGCCGACCGACGTGGTGGAGAAGCACGTGGCGCCGGGCAGCCGCATCCGGCTAGGCGGCCTCGTTAAGCCCGGCAGTGTCGTGCATGGCGACGACCTCGCGGTGCACTTTGATGTCACCGATGGTGAGAATACAATTCCGGTCGCTTATCAGGGAATCCTGCCCGACCTGTTCCGCGAAGGGCAGGGGGTGGTGACGGAGGGCGTGATCGAGCCGACCGGCGCATTCAAGGCCGACAGCGTGCTCGCCAAGCACGACGAGAAATACATGCCCAAAGAGGTCGCCGATGCGCTGAAGCGCTCGGGGCATTGGCAGGAGCAGGCCGGACAGAAAATCGACGCGGCTTCCGCGGGGAGGACCCAATGATGGGCGTTGCAGCCATGCGCTTTGCGGGTCGGCGCCGCGCTCGCTGGAGCTTTGCAGCATGATTCCCGAGCTTGGGCATTTTGCGTTGGTTCTGGCGCTGGCCTTGGCACTGGTGCAGGCGACCGTGCCGATCTATGGCGCACAACGCAACGATCCGTGGCTCATGGGAGTCGCCGGCACCACCGCGATCGGACAGTTCTGTTTTGTCGCGCTTTCATTCGGGGCGCTGGTCGCCTGCTACGTGCAGTCCGATTTCTCCGTGCTCATGGTGTACGAGAATTCGCACTCGATGATGCCGCTGATCTACAAATTCACCAGCGCCTGGGGAAACCACGAAGGCTCGATGCTGTTGTGGGTGCTTATCCTGGCGCTGTTCGGCGCGCTGGTCGCGGTCTTCGGCGGCAATTTGCCGGATCGGCTCAAGGCCAATGTGCTCGGTGTGCAATCGTGGATCGCGGTTGCGTTCAACCTGTTCATTCTGCTGACCTCGAATCCGTTCTTGCGCATTCCCAATGCGCCGTTCGAGGGCCAAGACCTCAATCCGCTCCTGCAAGATCTCGGCCTCGCCATTCATCCTCCGCTCCTCTATCTCGGTTATGTCGGCTTCTCGATCACGTTCTCGTTCGCAATTGCCGCGCTGATCGATGGTCGCGTCGATGCGGCCTGGGCCCGTTGGGTCCGCCCTTGGGCGCTCTTGGCCTGGACGTTCCTTACGCTCGGCATCGCCATGGGCTCCTACTGGGCCTACTACACGCTCGGTTGGGGCGGTTGGTGGTTCTGGGATCCGGTCGAGAACGCGTCGCTGATGCCGTGGCTCGCCGGCACCGCGCTGCTCCACTCGGCACTGGTGATGGAGAAGCGCAATGCGCTCAAGGTCTGGACCATCCTGCTCGCGATCCTGACATTCTCGCTGTCGTTGATCGGCACTTTCCTGGTGCGCTCGGGGGTGCTGACGTCGGTGCACGCGTTCGCCAGCGATCCGACCCGCGGCATTTTCATCCTGGCGATCTTGACGCTGTTCATCGGCGGCGGGCTCGCGCTGTTCGCCTGGCGCGCCCCGGTGCTGAAGCAAGGCGGTCTGTTCGCGCCGATCTCGCGCGAAGGCACGCTGGTGCTCAACAATCTCTTCTTGGTCACCGCCTGCGCCACGGTTTTTGTCGGCACACTCTATCCGTTGGCGCTGGAAGCGCTGACCGGAGAGAAGATCTCGGTCGGTGCTCCGTTCTTCAACATGACGTTTGCGCCGGTGTTCATGCTGTTGATGCTGGTGGTTCCGTTCGGTCCGCTGATGGCATGGAAGCGCGGTGATCTGCTCGGCGTCGCGCAACGCCTCGCGGCTGCGGCCGCGATCGCGGTGATCGGCGTCGCGGTCACGTTCGCGGTCGAGGGCGGCGGGCCGATCCTGGTGCCCTTCGCGATCGGGCTTGCTCTGTATCTCCTGGCCGGCGCCGTCACAGAGCTGGTCGAGCGCACCGGCTTGCTCAAGGTACCGGCGCGCACGGCGCTCGCGCGCGCGCGCGGCTTGCCGCGCTCCGCATGGGGCACGGCGCTCGCCCATGCCGGCCTGGCGGTGACGCTGCTCGGCATCATCGGCGAGACCCAATGGGGGGCGGAACGCATTGCCGAGGTCAAGCCCGGCGCCGTCATCTCGGTCCGCCACTTCGATTTCACCTTTGACGGAGTGACCAACCGGCAGGGTCCGAACTACCGCGAGGTTGCCGCCCACTTCACGGTTCGGCGGGCTGGTGATCTGGTTGGCGTGATGGAGCCGTCGAAGCGCAGCTTTCCTTCGCGCGGAACCGATACCAACGAGGCTGCGCTCATGACGCGCGGCTTCGCGCAGCTCTATCTCTCGCTCGGCGATACCGCCCCCGACGGGTCACTCGCGATTCGCCTCTACTACAAGCCGCTGGTGCTGTTGATCTGGCTTGGCGCGGTGGTGATGGCCATGGGCGGCGCCCTGTCGCTCTCGGACCGCCGCCTGCGGGTCGGCGCACCGATGCCGGCGCGCCACAAGCCCGCCGCCATGCAGCCGGCCGAATGAGGATGGTGGCATGAGACTGCTCCGGCTTCTCCTCATCGCATCTGCGCTGCTATCGGCGGCGCCGGCCTGGTCAGTGCAACCCGACGAGGTGCTCGCGGACCCCACGCTCGAGGCACGGGCGCGGGCACTCTCCAAAGAGCTGCGTTGCCTGGTGTGCCAGAACCAGTCGATCGATGATTCGGCGGCGCCGCTGGCGCGCGACATCCGACTCCTGGTGCGCGAGCGCCTGACCAAAGGCGACAGCGACCAGCAGGTGCTGGACTTCCTGGTCGCGCGCTACGGCGAGTTCGTGCTGCTCAAGCCACGCTTTGCCTGGCACACGGCCCTCCTTTGGCTTGTACCGCCGGCAGGCCTGATCGGCGGCGGCCTGCTCTTGTTCCTGGTTGCCCGCCGCCGCACTCAAGCGACCCCCGTGGCGTCGAGGGCTGATGCCTTGACGCCGGCCGAGGAGGCCCGACTCGCCGGCCTCCTGCAAACAGGCGACCGCTGAAACGAAGCCCACAAGCGGGCGGATCCCTGGGCCGCCACAATCGGTCGCGGACTCATCCAAGTCTTTGCCTCTTATCGCTAATCTTTGACGCCTGAGCCTCGCATTAACAAACTTTAATGTTGCCGACAGGACTCGGTAAGGCGGGCCTCAGCATCCTACATGCGACTGTGTTGGGCACCCCTCTTCGCACCCTTTCTCGGCGGTGATCAGGAGACACTTTCATGCAAGAAAGCATCCCCGGAACGCGAGCCCTGCGCGCGTTCTCCACGCACCGACTCGGCCTGCTGGCCGGCGTCGGCGTGCTGGCTTTCAGCGTCGTGGCGGGCGGTCCCGCTTGGCGCGTCGGACTTGGCGCGCTGAGCTCGCCCGCTGAAGCGCAGAATCTGCAGCGGCCGGTCGGGTTTGCAGACATCGTCGAGAAGGTGAAGCCGGCAGTCGTCTCGGTTCGCGTCAAGATGGACGGTGGGCCGCGCGTCATGGGCTTCGAGGGCGAGCTGCCGTTTCCGAAGGGCTCCCCGATGGAGCGCTTCTTCCGTCAATTCGGGATGCCTGATCAAGGCAATCCGGGCGGCGGCAGCGGTGGCGGCGGCCGCAACATGATCACCGGACAGGGATCCGGCTTCTTCATTTCCGCCGACGGATATGCGGTGACCAACAATCACGTGGTGGACAAGGCGGAAAACGTCCAGGTCACGACCGACGACGGCAAAATCTATCAAGCCAAGGTCATCGGCACGGATCCCCGCAGCGATCTTGCGCTGATCAAGGTTGATGGTCGCGGCGATTTTCCTTTCGTCAAGCTCGCCGAAGGAAATCCGCGCATCGGCGATTGGGTCCTGGCGGTCGGAAATCCGTTCGGGCTCGGCGGAACGGTCACGGCTGGCATCGTGTCCGCCCGCGGCCGCGACATCGGCAGCGGGCCGTATGACGATTTCATCCAGATCGACGCTCCGGTCAACAAGGGCAATTCCGGCGGCCCGACCTTCGATGTCGACGGCAATGTTATCGGAGTGAACACCGCCATCTTCTCGCCCTCGGGCGGCTCGGTCGGCATTGCCTTTGCGATCCCGGCCGATACCGTGCGCAAGGTCGTCTCGCAGCTCAAAGACAAGGGCTCGGTGACCCGTGGCTGGATCGGCGTGCAGATCCAGTCGGTCACGCCCGAGATCGCCGACAGCCTGGGCCTCAAGAACGCCGCGGGGGCGCTGGTGGCAGAGCCGCAATCCGGTGGCCCGGCTGCCAAGGCCGGCATCGAGGCCGGCGATGTCATCACCGGAGTGAACGGGAGCCCGATCAAGGATGCCCGCGAGCTCGCCCGCGAGATCAGCAGCATGCCTCCCAATACCTCGGTGAAGCTCTCGCTGCTGCATAAGGGCGCCGAGAAGTCGGTGACGCTGACGCTCGGCGTGCTGCCCAACGAGCGCGAGGCGCGTGCCGAGCCCACCAAGGACGATTCGAACGGAACCGACGTGCCGCGTCTCGGCCTGACGCTTGCACCAGCAGGCAAGGTCGCGGGCAGCGGCAATGAGGGCGTCGTGGTCACCAATGTCGATCCCAACGGGATCGCCGCGGATCATGGCTTCAAGACCGGAGATGTCATTCTCGATGTCGGCGGCAAGAAGGTCGCCAATCCGGGTGAGGTGCGGGACGCCATCCGCGATGCGCAGAAGGACGGCAAGCAAACGGTGCTGATGCGCGTGAAGTCCGGCAACGAAGGCACCAAGTTCGTCGCGCTGCGGCTCGGCAAGGCTTGAACCAGATTGGGGCGTGCTGCCGGCATCCGTCGCCCCCGCTGGCGGCCCGAACCAGGGGGCAGGTCGGTGACCTGTCCCCACTTTATCTCCCGTTAAGGCTTGCTTTGACCCGGCATCCGTCGCCCCCGCCGGGGAGGAGCAGGTGGAGGGGCGGTGGGGTAACCCACCGCCCCTCGCTTATTACGCCCGGCCGAATGCGCCAGCCGTTGCCTCTCGCGGGTTCTCGCCGCCGGACGGTTGTTCCCGCCTCCGCAAGCTGGCGGGACCGTTGCCGCGCCCCCTTTTCAGATATCATGCAGATGCTTAGGTCGTCTTAGTATCGGCGTCGCCGAATACGCGGCCAATGCCGGATCGATCGAACAGCAACCGGAGATCAACCGGATATCAACTGGGTCATCATGCGACTTCTCATCATCGAAGACGACCGTGACGCAGCCGATTATCTGGCCAAGGCGTTTCGTGAGGTGGGCCACATCGCCGATCTCGCTGCCGACGGCGAAGAAGGGCTCGCCCACGCGCTCGATGGCCAATACGATGTCTTGATAGTCGACCGCATGCTTCCCAAACGCGATGGCCTTTCCATCATCGGGACCCTGCGAGCCAAGGGCATCGAGACGCCGGCGCTGATCCTTTCCGCCCTCGGCCAGGTGGATGATCGCGTCAAGGGGCTGCGCGCCGGTGGCGACGATTACTTGTCCAAGCCGTATTCATTCTCGGAATTGCTGGCGCGCACCGAAGTGCTGGCGCGCCGCCACGGCGGCCGCGAGGAGACGGTTTACCGGGTCGGCGATCTCGAGCTCGATCGGCTGTCGCACCGTGTCATTCGCGGGAACGGCGAGATCGTGCTGCAGCCGCGCGAATTTCGCCTGCTCGAATATCTGATGAAGCATGCCGGGCAGGTGGTGACGCGCACGATGTTGTTGGAAAATGTCTGGGACTATCATTTCGATCCGCAGACCAACGTCATCGACGTGCACATTTCGCGGCTGCGCTCCAAGATCGATAAGGGATTCGGCCAGCCGCTGCTGCATACTGTGCGGGGCGCAGGATATATGATCCGTGACAACAAGTGACGCTATCTTGCCGCGCGAGCGTGCTGCCGCCGCGGAGCGGAGCGCGCCCTACCGCAACTCCTCCCCGCAAAGTGGGTCGGATGACACGCGTCGTCGCGCCGATCTGGGTGCGGAAAAGGAGACGGACGGCCGGAGCATTGAAGGCAAGTCGTTTTCCCAATCCTGGGTCGCGCGCGTAGTTGCCGAGCGCATGGCGGCGGCGGGCAAGCTCTTGCGCACCACCGCCTTCAAGCTCACCCTGGTCTATCTCACCGTGTTCGCGTTGTTCGCCGCGGTTCTGCTCGCCTATTTCGCCTGGAACACGCGCCGCCTGATCACCGAGCAGATCACCGAGACGGTCGATGCCGAGATCCAGGGGCTGAGCGAGCAGTATCGGCAGGGCGGTATCCGCCGCATCAGCTTCGCGATCGAAGGGCGCTCGCTGCGGCCGGGCTCGAGCCTTTATCTCCTCACCACCGCGGCGGGCGAACGAGTGACCGGCAATGTCGGGGCCCTGCCGACCGGCGTCCTCGATAATCCGGGCTGGTACGAGACCGCCTATCGCCGGGTCGACGAGCAGGATTCCTCGGACCACGACGCGTTGGTCCGTGTCGATCAGTTGCCGGGCGGCTTCCGCCTATTGGTCGGTCGCGATCTCGAGGAGCGCGAACGCCTCTTCGACGTGGTGCAAGCGGCCGGCAAATGGTCGGTTGCGATCGTGATCGTGCTGGGTCTCGCGGGCGGTATCTTCGTCACCCGACGCGTGCTCGCGCGCATCGATGCGATGGCCGAGACCACGCGCACGATCATGCAGGGAGATCTGCATGAGCGCCTTCCGGTAGCGGGCACAGGCGACGAGCTCGATCGTCTGGCGATCAATCTCAATACTATGCTCGAACGCATCGAGGCGCTGATGCGCGGCATCAAGGAGGTATCGGACAATATTGCCCATGATCTCAAGACACCGCTGACGCGCCTGCGCAACCGGTGCGAGGAGGCGTTGCGGGCGGCCGAGGGGCCGACCCAGTATCGCGCCGCGCTCGAGACCACGATCGAGGAATCGGAAGCGCTGATCCGCACCTTCAACGCCCTGTTGATGATCGCGCGCGCCGAATCCGGTCACGTGCGCGACGACATGGTCGTGTTCGACGCCGGCGAGATCGTGCGCGGCATCGGCGAGCTCTACGAGCCACTGGCCGATGAAAAGGGCTTGCGCCTCGAGGTCGAAACCCCCGCGCCCGCTTGGGTGCGCGGGAACCGGGAATTGATCAGCCAGGCTCTCGCCAACCTGGTCGACAACGCGATCAAATACAGCGCGTCCGCCGAGAATGGTCGGGCCGAGATCATGCTCAAGGTGACAAATCAGGGCGAGCGAATACTGCTCTCGGTCGCCGACAGCGGACCCGGCATTCCGGCCGCCGACCGCGGCCGCGTGCTCGAGCGCTTTGTGCGACTCGAGCAGAGCCGGTCGGAACCGGGCTCCGGGCTGGGCCTCAGCCTCGCCGCCGCCATTGCCCGATTGCACGATGGCGAGCTGCTCCTGGGAGACAATCGTCCCGGTCTCCTAAGCGTGCTTTCGCTTCCGCGGGCGCCGGCTCCTCCGGCAGCTTGAATAGCCCCAATCCAGCCACAGATTCAGCCGGCGCAATGCGCCGAGCGGGTTGCGGGCGACGTTAAACTTTGCTTGAGAGCGCGCCCCAGGGCGGATGACCCTCCTGCGAGTCGTCAATCCGTTGGGCGGCGCGGCCTTGGTGATCGGATTGGGCTCAACGAATGGAAAATTCGAGCACGCGCCCGGAGGCGGTGGCGACCCAAGCCGAGACGTGCCTCGCCGCGCGGATCGCTCTTCCGCCTGCTGTCCCCAAAGCAGACCACGCCCGCTTGCAGGCGTGGCTCGCCGAGATCGCCGGAGCTCCCGCCGGCCCCGCGCTGGCGCAGCTCATCAGCGATCATCCCGCGGTCGGAGAGCTGATCGCCGGCTTCTCTCTGCGCGCGCCGTATCTTTGGGAGCTGGTGCGCGCCGATCCGGCGCGGCTTCTGGCCTTGCTGCAAGCGGATCCCGAGACAGCATTCGAAGGTATCCTGGCGCGTAGCGGCGAGCTTGCGGCGAAGCCGGCCGAGGAGGCCGGCATGATGGCGCTGCTGCGGCGCCTGAAAGCGCAAGGAGCGCTGCTGATCGCGCTCGCAGACGCCGGCGGCGTCTGGCCGGTCATGCAGGTCACCGCCGCGCTGACGCGGCTTGCCGATGCGGCGGTCAGTCTTGCGGTCCGCTATCTCTTCGCTGATGCCGCCGCGAACGGTGCCATCGATCCGCCGGATCCCGCGCGGCCGGAATGGGCGAGCGGCTATTTCGTTCTGGCGCTCGGCAAGATGGGGGCGCACGAGCTCAACTATTCGAGCGACATCGATCTCATCGTCTTCTATGACACGGAGCGCGCGAGCGCCGCGCCGGGAATAGAGCTTGCGCCATTCTACGTGCGGCTGACCAGGCGGCTGGTGAAGCTCCTCGCCGAGCGCACGGTCGATGGTTACGTGTTTCGCACCGATCTCAGGCTGCGGCCGGATCCGGCCTCAACCCAGATCGCGGTCTCGACTGCAGCGGCGCTGCACTACTACGAAAGCATCGGGCAGAGTTGGGAGCGCGCCGCGCTCATCAAGGCGCGGCCATGCGCCGGTGACATTCCGGCCGGCGAGGCGATGCTCAAGGCGCTGTCGCCCTTCGTTTGGCGCAAATACATCGACTTCGCCGCGGTCAGCGATATTCACGCCATGAAGCGGCAGATCCATGCCTATCGCGGCCACGGCGAGATCAGCGTCGAGGGCCACAACCTCAAGCTCGGGCGCGGCGGCATCCGCGAGATCGAGTTTTTTGTGCAGACACAGCAACTCCTTCTCGGCGGTCGTTATCCGCAACTGCGGGCGCGTGAGACCTTGGGCGGCCTCGCCGCGCTTGCCGCCGGCGGCTGGATTGATGCGCGCTGCCGCGAGGAACTGGATGCCGCGTACCGCCTTCTGCGCGTGATCGAGAACCGCTTGCAGATGGTGGCGGACGAGCAGACGCAGACCTTGCCGTCCGATCCGCAGGTCCTCGAATCGTTTGCCCGCTTCGCCGGTTTCGCGGGCCGCGACGCGCTTGCCGAAACACTGCTCACCCAATTGCGCAATGTCCAGCAGAGCTATGCGGGATTGTTCGAGCGTGCGCCGCAGACAGGCGAGCGGCCGCATTCGTTGCGTTTCCCGCGCGAGGCGGACGATCACGCAACAGTCGATCGTCTCGCCGAGATGGGATTCCGCCAGCCCGCCGAAGTCTCCGCCCGGGTGCGGCGCTGGCAGTCAGGGGGCGCCGCGTCATTGCGCGGCCCGTTTGCCCGCGCCCAGCTCGCCGAGCTCGTCCCGTTGTTGCTTCCCCAGTTTGCGCTCGCGGCCGATCCGGACGGCGCCGTCGCCGCCTTCGATCGTCTGGTCGGCGCGCTGCAAGGCGGAGGACGGCTCTACTCGCTCTTGCTGCAGCATCCCGAGCTCATTCCCCTGATCGTGCTCTTGATCGGAACCGCGCCGCGTCTGGCCGACGATCTGGCGCAGTTCCCGGAAGTCATGGATGCGGTGATCGATCCGAGCTTCTTCGGCGCGTTGCCGCAGGAAGGCGAGCTTGCTGAGGGGCTTTCGCGTTCGCTCGGGCAGGCCTCCTCGCACGAGGATTTCCTCGACCGCATCCGCATCTTCGCTCAGGAGCACATGTTCCTGATCGGAACCCGGGTCTTGGCCGGAACGGTTTCGGCGGAACAGTCGGGCGAGGCCTTTGCACGCTTGGCGGACCTGCTGATCCGCTGCCTCGACGAGACGGTGCAGGCCAATTTCCGCAAGCTGCATGGCAGCGTGGCCTCCCAGGAGACGGCCCTTCTCGCGCTCGGCAAGCTCGGCGGACGCGAGATGACGGCGACCTCCGATCTCGATCTGATCGTCGTGTATGACTTCGATCGCGGGCAGCCGGAGTCGTCGGGTCCGCGAGTGCTCAACGGCGGCCAATATTTTGCCCGCTTGGTGCAGCGCCTGATCGGTGCGCTGACCGCACGGACGAATCACGGCGTGCTTTATCGCGTCGACATGCGGCTGCGCCCCTCCGGCAATTCCGGGCCGCTCGCGACCCAGATCGATGCCTTTGCGGATTATCAGGATCGTGAAGCCTGGACCTGGGAGCACATGGCGCTCACTCGCGCCCGCGTGCTCGCCGCTTCGCCGGCGTTCGGCGCGCGAGTGGAAAGCGTCATCCGGGCTGCGCTATGCCGCCCGCGCGACCGGCAGCGCCTTGCGGCCGACGTGATAGAGATGCGCCGCGCGATTGCGCAGGAAAAGGGCGAAGGCGAACGCTGGGACATCAAGCACGCAGCGGGCGGGCTCATCGACATCGAATTCATCGCTCAGTATTTGCAGCTGTTGCACGCGGCCGAGAAACCAGAGATTCTCGATACCTCGACCGCGCGTGCGCTCGACAAGGCTTGGCGTCTGGGTGTGCTTGCCACCGATGATGCGGAGATCCTGCGCAATGCGGTGCGGCTCTATCATGATTTGACGCAGATCTTGCGGCTCTGTCTCTCGGGACCGTTCGATCCCGAGGCCGCCGCTGACAAGCGTGCCGATCCGACACTGATCGGACTGCTCGCGCGCGCCGCCGACGTGCCGGATTGGATCACGCTCGACGCGTTTTTGGCCGAGACCGAGGCCAAGGTGCGCAGGTGCTTCACGCGTATTCTCGCGCCGGCCTGATAGCAATCAATTTGGCGCCTATTGGACAATGGTTGCGTTCGAGGCAGCGGTCAGCAGGAGTCCCTTTCCTGTCGCCGATCAATAAATAGCCTGAATGAGTCATGAGAGAAATAAAGGCAAGTTAGATACCGCTCCAATCACTGGACACCGGTCGGGTCAAGGATGATAATCTCGCTGCTACGCGGTTGTGATGCGCGCTTTTCGTCGGGACTTCTGTCTGGGTCTTGCCCGCAGGAGGTGTGGAATGCGCATTCGGCTTCTGCAATCCGTTGGGGCGGCGGCGGTGCTCGCATCGGCGCTCGGCATGTTCGGACCTGCGCAGATGGAGGCGCAGGACCGGGCCGTTGGAGTTCCCAGCGGCGATTCAGCGGCGCCTGTCGCGCTGAGGACGCCTTGGGGTGAGCCTGACCTGCAAGGCATATGGACCGTCGAATCCGACACGCCGCTGCAGCGCTCGCCCAAATACGCCAACCAGGAATTCTTCACTGAAGCGCAGCGCGAGGAGCTTGATCGCGAGCGCGCCGCTCTCTTGGGGCGGGACCGGCGCGTTGCGCGCGGCACCGAGCTCGATGTCGCCGGCGCTTACAATGCGGTGTTCATGTCGAAAAAGCGCACGGGCTTGCGCACTTCGTTGATCGTGGATCCGCTCGACGGCCGCGTTCCACCGCTCACGCCGCAGGCCGAAAAGATTGCCGGTGCCGAGCGGGATTTTCGCCTCGCCTTGTTGCGAGCGACCGAGACCTGCCGCACCAGGTCGATCGCGTGTGCCGGCGGCAAATATGATCCGACGCCTTCGCCGCGCCGCGCCGAGCTTGCCCCGCGCTACAACACGACGCGGATCAATCGGCACGACGGACCTGAAGACGGCGCGCTCGCTGACCGCTGCCTGACCGGGGGGCTGCCCGAATTCGGCACAGCCTATGGCGGAAGCTTCCGCCGGATCGTGCAGACGCCGGGCGGCATCACGATGTTCTACGACGTGGGCCAGGGGCAGGGATGGCAGCGCAACATCGTGATGAACGGAAGTCCGCATCTGCCTGCGGGCATCCGCCAGTGGTACGGCGATTCCCGGGGCCACTGGGAAGGCGACACGCTGGTGATCGATGTCACCAATTTCAGCCCCAAGACGGATTTTCAAGGCTCGCGGGAGAACCTGCATCTTGTCGAGCATTGGACGCGCGCCGACGCAGCAACGCTGCGATACGTCGTGACCATCGAGGATCCGACCGTGTGGACGCGGCCTTGGACCGTTGCCCAAGAGTTCACCAAGCAGAGTGAGCAGGAAAACAGGGTCTATTACGAGCCGCGCTGCATCGAAGGAAACTATGCGTTTCCGGCGATGATGCTGGCTGCCCGTCTGGAGGATCTCGCGTTTGCCGAGGGACGCGGGCCAAGTCCCGCGACCAAGGACAATGCGACCGACTTCGTCGGCGTCGAAGCGGATCCATTCCAGTAAGCCGCAAGGAGGGACATAAGGATCATGATGCCCGCCCGCTCAAGAAACGCGGCCATGATGGCTGTTGTCGCCGCGGCCGTGATTTGTGCCGCCGGCTCCTTGCCGATCGCTCGCACGGCGGCAGAATCGCCTGCTGCAAATGTGTCATTGAGGACACCTTGGGGCGAGCCAGACCTGCAGGGCATTTGGACCGTCGAGACCGATACGCCGTTCCAGCGCTCGCCCAAATATGCAAACCAGGAATTCTTCACCGAGGCGCAGCGGGCGGAATTCGACCGCGAACGCGCGCAGCTGCGCGGGCGTGACAATCGCGGCGAGCGCGGCAGCGAGCGCGACGTGGCGGGAGCCTACAACGCGGTTTTCGGCGCCATGAAGCGTACCGGCACGCGCACCTCGATGATCATCGATCCGCCCGATGGGCGCATTCCGCCGATGACTGCGGCGGCGCAGAAGATCGCCGCCGAAGATCGCGAGTTTCGGCTTGCGATGATGCGGGCAACGCAGACCTGCAAGCTCAATCAGCCGGGATGTGCCGGCGGCAAATACGATCCGACGCCTACACCACGCCGCTACGAGATCCCGGCGCGCTACAACGTGGCGCGCATGAACCGCCATGACCGACCCGAGGACGGCGCGCTGGCCGATCGCTGCCTGACGCCCGGGCTTCCGGAGTTTGGCGCTGGCAACGGCGGCGGCAGCTTCCGCCGGATCGTGCAGACGCCGGGCGGCATTGCCATCGCCTACGATGTGGGCCAGGGGCAAGGCTGGCAACGCAGCATCGTGATGAACGGGAGCCCACACCTGCCGGCAAGCATCCGCCAATGGTTCGGCGACTCGCGCGGCCATTGGGAGGGCGACACGCTGGTGGTCGATGTCACGAACTTCAGTCCGAAGACCGATTATCGGGGCTCACGCGAGAACCTGCACCTGATCGAGCGCTGGCGGCGGACCTCGCCGACCACACTCGAATATATCGCGACCATCGATGATCCGACAGTTTGGACGCGTCCGTGGTCGGTGATGCAGGAGTTCACCAGGCAAGACGAAGAGCAGAACCGAATCTACTATGAGCCGCGTTGCATCGAAGGCAACGAGGGCTTTCCGGCGATGATGAAGGCGGCGCGCCAGGAGGATCGCGAGTTTGCCGAGGGGCGCGGGCCTGATCCGATCACCAAGGACAATGCCTCGGGCTACAACGAACCCGATCCGTTGCAGCAGTGACGCCGGGCAGCAGAGAGGGGAGGCCGTCATGTTCGTTCGTTTCTCGGGCTCGGTGATAGCCGTCGCGGTCGCGGCGGCCGCCGTAGGAGCTCTGGTTTCCGCCTCGGTGACACAGACGCTTGGTCAGGCGGGCGGCGCGCGGCCGCCGACGATCCTCGGCAAGCCGAATTTCAGCGGCATCTGGCAGGCCAATAATGAGGCGAACTGGGACCTGACCGCGCATGCGGCGCTTCCCGGCGCGGTGACGCAGCAGGGCGTCTATCCGTTCGACTATGCGCGAGTGCCGGCCGCACCGGTTCTCGCACTCGGCGCCGCCGGGGCCGTGCCAGGCTCGCTCGGCGTCGTGCAGGATGATGGGCAGATCCCGTACAGGCCGGAAGCCTTGGCCATCAAGAAGGAGAACGCGGAGCACTGGATCGATCGCGATCCGGAGCTCAAATGCTATCTGCCGGGCATCCCCCGGGCCATGTACATGCCCTATCCGTTCGAGATTACCCAGAGCACCAACAAGATCCACATCGCATATGAATTCTCGAATTCGGCGCGCACGATCCATTTGGACAAGGTCGAGGGTCCGCCGGACGATACCTGGATGGGCCACTCGGTCGGCCAGTGGGACGGCGACACGCTGGTGGTCGACGTGGGCAATTTCAATGATCGCACCTGGTTCGACCGGGCCGGCGATTTTCACAGCGATGCCCTCCACTTGGAGGAGCGCTTTACGCTGATGACGCCCGACATCATCCACTATGAAGTGACGATCGATGATCCCAAGGTGTTCACGCGGCCGTGGCGCATCGCCATGCCGATCTATCGGCGCGTGGAGCCGAACATGCAGCTCATTGAGTTCCGCTGCAACGAGTTCGTCGAGGAATTCATGTACGGAGGGCTGCGCAAGGAGCCCCTGGTCAAGCACTGGGAAGGGGAAACGATCTCGATCGACGTCACCCGCAAAGTGCCGCCCGGTGACAAGTTCTACGAATGGTATCGATAAACAATGGTCGCGCGAGCACGTGCGCTTGGGCGACAAAATGAAATCAGGGAGGAAGCGATGCGAACCGGGCTTGCGATCGGTGTCGGTGCCTTGGGGCTTCTGGTTTCTGGATGGACCTCCTCGGCGTCGGCACATCATGCGTTTGCGGCGGAGTTCGACGCCAACAAGCCGGTGAATTTCAAGGGCACGATCACCAAGATGGAATGGACCAATCCTCATTCCTGGCTGCACGTCATGGTGATGCAACCGGACGGCACCGCCGTGAACTGGGCGATCGAGGCCGGCACGCCGAATGTGCTGTTCCGGCGCGGATTCACCAAGGACACGCTGGCGCCCGGCACCGAGGTCGTGATCGATGGGTACCAGGCCAAGGACGGATCGAACCGGGCCAACGGCCGCGACCTGACCTTGCCTGACGGACGCCAGCTGTTCCTCGGCTCCTCGGCCGGCGCGCCCTACGAGCTGCCGCCCGGGCAATAACCGCTTCTCAGAGCGCGCCTCAAGTCGCGCGCACTACGTGCGCGGCACTCCGCTTGGAGCAGCTCCGCCTGGATTCTCGCATGTCGCCTCTAGACTTTTTTGCGTGGCTCGGAGACTCAGACTGGAGCACCAACCTCCACGAATCCCGATATGCCTATCCGCTCATCGAGTCGGTGCATGTATGGACAATGGCGGTGTTCTTCGGCTCGGTAGCGATGTTCGATCTGCGGCTCATGGGCATGATCATGCGCAAGGTGCCCCTTGGCGAGGTCGTCCGCCGGCTGCTGCCGTGGACCATCGCGGCCTTCGCCGTCATGGTGGTCACCGGAACGCTGCTGTTCTTTGCCATACCGCTGCGTTCCTATCAGAACATCTTCTTTCGCAGCAAAATGCTCCTGATGGTGCTGGCCGGGCTCAACGTCTGGATCTTTCATTCGCGCGTCTTTCCAAAAGCGATCGACGCGGAAGCCGCCGCGGCCCCGCCGCGGGCCGCACGCATTGCCGGAGCGCTGTCGCTGGTCCTGTGGACCGGCATCGTCTTCTCGGGGCGTATGATCGCCTATAACTGGTTCGACTGCGATCGGCAGCCGCAACCCGACATCGTCAATTTCCTGACCAGCTGCGTGCCCGGCGAATAGGCGTCCCATGCTGTGGTTCTTCCAGTGGTGCTATCAAACGTCCATCGGCGAGGGGATACGGGAATCCACGTGGCTGTTCCCCGTGATCGAAGCTTTTCATCTCATCGGGCTCGGCCTCACCATCGGGGCCGTGTTGCTGGTTGACTTGCGCCTTCTCGGGTTTGGGCTGGTCAAGCAGCCGGTCGCGCAGCTCGCAACGAGTGTTGAACCGTGGTTGTTCGGCAGCCTCGCCTTGATGTTCGCTTCGGGCATCCCGTTGTTCGTCTCCGAGGCCATCAAGTGCTACAACAGCTTTCCCTTTTGGGTGAAGATGACGTCGCTTTTCCTGGTTTTGCTGTTCACCTTCACGATCCGTCGCCGCGTAACACAGACGAATGCGGACGCGAGACCGCTGCTGAGCGGCCGGGTGACGGCCGTCGTTTCGCTGGGCCTCTGGTTTGGCGTGGCTTGGGGCGGCCGTTGGATCGGATTCTCCTGACGTCGAGCCTTTGAGAATCGTTGGAGACAAGAACGATATCAACGGGAGGACAATATGCGGGCACACAGCTTGGCCGGGGCGTTGGCGTTGGTGACGATATCGTTGCTAATGACCGCGGGAGGCGCAGCGGCCGCGGACGAAGGCAAGTATCCGGCTTTCAGCGGTCAATGGCGCCGTGCGGTCAGGATCCCGAGCGAGCGCATCGGCGCTTCCTTTGATCCGAGCAAGCCGTTCGGACGCGAGGAAAGGCCGCCGCTTACTCCGGAATACCAGGCGATCTATGAAGCCAATCTCGTCGACATGGAGAAAGGTGGGCAAGGCATCGATCCGACTTCTTCGTGCCTCTCCCCCGGCATGCCGCGGGTGATGATTCCCTATGTGGGCATGGAATTTGTGGTGACGCCGGACGTCACCTTTGTGCTGTTCGAGCGCGATTGGGATTTCAATCGGCACATCTACACCGACGGGCGCGGCTTCCCCGCCAACATGGATCAGGAACGGCGCTACCTGGGCTATTCCATCGGCCAGTGGGTCGATACGACCGGAAGCGGCCGCTACGATACGCTCGAGGTCGAGACCCGCGGCATGAAAGGACCGCGCGTCTATGATGCGAGCGGCATTCCGCTGCATGCCGACAATGAGACGATCGTTCGCGAACGCCTCTATCTCGACAGGTCCGACCAGAACCTCATGCACAACGACATGACCATCATCGATCATGCGCTGACACGGCCTTGGGTCGTCAATCAGTCCTATCGACGGATGGCGAGCAAGGAGCCGATGTGGTTTCCCCACATGGTGTGCGGCGAAGGCAACGTTCACATCACCGTCGGCAAGGAACAATATTTCTTGAGCGCTGACGGCTACCTGATGCCGACCAAGAAGGATCAGGCGCCGCCCGACCTGCGCTATTTTAAGAAACCCTGAGCATAAACATCCTCGGAGTCGTCCCTGCGAAAGCAGGGACCCATACGGCTGCGCGCTCTCTCGGAAGGCTGCATTGGTATGGATCCCGGCGCTCGCTGCGCTCGGCCGGGACGACGCGCATAAGTCTAAGCTGCAAAGCTTACGGCTGTCGTATTGCCGCCGCTGATCACGATGCCGACACGCTCGCCGGGCGAAGGCGTGTAGGAGCCGGATGGCAGACTTGCGAAAGCGGCCGCTCCGCCCGGTTCGGCGACAATGCGTACCGTCTGCCAGAGAGCAACTTGTGCAGTTCTGATCGCCTCGTCGGTGACCAGAATGGTGCCAGAGATGTATTTCTCGGCGATCGGAAAGACCCGCTCGCCAACTTGGGCCGGCGCAAGTGAATCCGCCGCCAAGCCTCCGGCTTCCGCATCGACCGGATGGCCTGCCTGCAAAGCTTTGGTCAGCGTCGGCGAAGCAAACGGCTCGACGCCGACGACCTTGATGCGACCCGCATACCAGGCGGCAATTCCGGCAATCAGACCGCCACCGCCGACCGCGACCAGAAGTGTATCGATGTTCGGAGCCTGCTGCTCGAGCTCCAGCGCGAGCGTGCCTTGTCCGAGCAAAGTCTCGTCCTGATCGAAGGCATGCACCGGCATCGCGCCGGTCTTTTCCGCCCACGCCTCGCTCGCGGCGAGCGCGTCCGCATAGCGGTCGCCTTCGATCACCAGGTCGGCGCCATATTGGCGGATGCGCTCGATCTTGGCGGGCGAAGAAACGCTCGGCACAAAGATCTTTGCTGGCACTTTGAGCCGCTGTGCCGCATAGGCGACGGCCGCGCCATGATTGCCGCCGGAGGCCGCGACCACGCCGATCTCAGGCACTTTGCGCGTAAGCAGGTTGGCGAAAGCGCCGCGGGCCTTGAACGAGCCGGAATGCTGCATCAGCTCGAGCTTGAGAAAGAGCGGGCAGGGAGCAATCCCGAAATCCGCCGCGTCGATGGCGATGACCGGAGTGCGCCGGATATAGGGGCGGATGATGCTTTCGCAGCCGGATATCAGCTGCGGGGAGATCGTCTCGGTATCGTGGTTTGTTTTCATTGCAGAAAGGAGACTAAGGTGGTTCCCGGATCGAATTGATCCACTTCAGCGTCATTGCCGGGCTCGATCGGGCTCGACCCGGCAATCCATCTTCTTGCGAAAAAGATGCACCCGCGGGTCATAAGGGCGTTTACGCCAGTCTTCGATGGGCTATGCCCGCGGGCGACGACGGGAGTGAGTCTTTTCGATCGGAACATGCGCTAGCCAGCCTACACCGGCGCGATCGCGCCCAAGAGCGGGCCAAGGTTGGGCATTATGTCGACGGCGAGGATCACATCGATCGCTTTCTGCGCGCGCTCGCGGCCGAGCACGGTCTCGGCCAGCGGAATGAATTTGCGCGCGAGCTCTTCATCGCTGGCCGGATTGAGCATGTTGCCAGGCGGAATGGGGATGTTCGCGCTCAGAGCGGAGCCGTCCTGCAGCTTGACCTCGATATTGGCGCCGATGTTTTCGTCCGAGAGCGAGGCGTCGGGACGCAGCAACATTTTGCGCTTGAGCGCCAGTGCGCGCGGATCCTTGAAGCGCGCGGGCTCGAAATCCGTCACCTTGACGGCGCCGTCGAGCAACGCCCGCGATACCAGATATGGAATGCTGTGATCGGCGTGCTCGCGAGTGGTGATCTCCTCCGGATAGGCGATCTGCTGCTTGTAGGCAAAATCGCTCAAGGAAACCGTGATGGCGTTGATTTTTTCCACATCAGGTTGCCGGCGCTGGATGTCGAGCGCTGCGGCGATCGGCGCCTGCGCGGTGCCGACGCATGGCCACAGCTTGATGCAGCTCTTGAGGATGCCGAAGTCGCCCGTGCGCTGGCGTAGCAGGCTCTCATCGAGCGGGCCGGAGACCACTTTGGCAAACCCGTTTGCGCCCTCGAAAATGGTGAGCGGATAGGCGAGGCCGGCTTGCGCCAGCAGCGCCGCAAACGTGCCGTTGCGCACCGCCATCGGCTCCGCCGATCCCTTTGCGGGGGTGAGCTCGGCGCCGCGGCGGACCTCAGCGAGTGTGTTGGCATTGCTGCCGGCGATTGCCAGCGCATTGGCGAGCTTCACCTCGTCGAGGCCCAACAGCTTGCCGGCCGCGGCGGCGCTTGCGTATTGCGCCTCGATGGAGGTGTCGTCCCAGCCGTCGTGCCTCTGCGCCGCGATTGCGTCGCGCAACCGCACCTCGAGCTCATAGCCGGTGATGAGGCCAAGCAGCAAGTCCTTGCCGCTCTGCCCGCGCATTTCGGCGATCGCCAGCGCGGGGGCTACATTGATGCTCGCATGATTGGGACGGCCGAGTGCAATGTAGTCGTTGTAATCGAAATAGCGGATCGACATGCCGTTGAGGAACGCGGCCTGATCGCAGGAGACTTTCTCACCCGTGCCCAGCACGGTGGCCTGCGGATTGCCTCCCTGCAGGGCGACGACCTGCTGCGCTTCGCGCACCGGCTCGGCCTTGATGGCACCGAGCGCGCAGCCGAGCGTGTCGAGCAGCACCCGCTTGGCGCGGGCGGTCACCTCGGGCGGCAAGTCTTCGTAACGCAGCGCCACGATCCAACGCGCGATGTCCTGCGCGATCGTCCGCGTGCGCGCGCTCTTTTCACCGGCTGCTGCCGTTTGCGCGACCGCCGAGCGCGGCAGAGCGAGCGCGGTGCCGCCCAGCAGTGTAAGGAATTCGCGCCGCTTGAGGCTGAATGCCATCTGACCCTCCCGGTACGGAGCATGGAAGGTAGCACGGACACACCCGCCGTGCCCGCGGGAGGGCGCCTTGGCTGATCTTATTTCGAGCGGCGCGACCTGGTCGCCTTGGCCCGCGTTTTCCGGCGCGCCGGCTTGGCCGGCAATGCGGCGACGGCCTCGAGCGCGCGCTCGATCCATTTTCGCAAAGCTGCGCCGGTTCGATAGCCCTCCGGAGCGACGCGGATGAAGCTTTTGACCGCGCGTCCGCCCATTTGCATCGGGCTCACATGCGGCCGCTTGAGCAGCTCGGCGCGCGTTTCCTCGACGACGCGGATCAACAAGCCGCCTCTGGCACTGACGGAGCAGCACATATTGCCGCTCACCATGAAGCAAAGGCCGCCCATCAAGCGCTTCTCGACGACATCGCCGCGCGTGGCCAGAATATCGCGCACACGCTCCGCGGTGATGACGTCGTAGGTCATCGGACTATCCGGCGGCGCGCAGCCCGGGGAGCGGGTCAATATCCTGCAGGAAATCGGCCCGACGCAGATTGGCGCGCGGGAGCGGCTTGGTCAGCATGGCGGCCTTTGCGGGCTTGGCTTCCGCGGTTGTGGCGGCGTGGCGCGGAAGCCGCAACAGCACGATGGTCCCATGGCCCGGCCGCGAGCGGATGCGCATGGTCCCGCCGTGCAGCTCGGTCAACGATTTGGCGATGGCCAATCCCAAGCCCGAGCCCTGATGGCGCTTGGTGAGCTGGCCCTCGACCTGCTCGAAGGGACGGCCGAGCTTGACGAGCGCGTCCTTCGGGATGCCGATGCCGCTGTCCGCGATCGCGATCGTGACGCTTTCTCGCCGCGCGCGTCCGCGAATGACGACCTGGCCGCCCTCCGGGGTAAACTTGACGGAGTTGGAAAGCAGGTTGAGCACGATCTGCTTCAAGAGGCGGTGATCCGCCTGCATGCGTACGTCCTTGGCCACATCGGCCACAATATTGAGCATGCGCTCGTCGGCGCGCGTCGACACGACCCGCATGGCCTCCGTGAGGAACGGCTCCAGCGCGATCTCTTCCGGCTCGAGGCGGATGCGGCCGGCCTCGATCTTCGACATGTCGAGGATGTCGTTGATGACTTCGAGCAGGTATTTGCCGCTCTGGTGGATGTCTGTGCAGTATTCGCGGTATTTCTCCGTTCCCAGCGGACCGAAGATGCCGGCTCCCATCATCTCGGAGAAGCCGATGATGGCATTGAGCGGCGTGCGCAGCTCGTGGCTCATATTGGCCAGGAACTTGGACTTGGCTTGGCTTGCTTCCTCGGCGCGGGTCTTTTCCTCCGAATACTTCTCCGCCAAGTCGGCGAGCTCCCGGGTCTGACGTTCGAGCGCGTGCTGGGAGCGCTGCAGATCGGCGATCGTCGCCTTCAGGCGCCGCTCGCTGTCGATGAGCTTCTGCTCGTGCCGCTTGATGGTGGTAATGTCGGTGCCGACCGACACATAGCCCCCGTCCTTGGTGCGTCGCTCGCTGATGTGCAGCCAGCGGCCGTCGTCCAGCTGCGCTTCGATCGTGCGGGCGCCCGGCACCTGGCCTTCGCTGGCGACCTGGCAGCGCAGCGTCGGCTTGCGCCCGGCCGCGATCACCGATTCGTAGGAGGCGCCCGCCTGCAGGGCCGTGCGCGGCAAGCCGTGCAGATCCTGGAAATTCGAATTGCACAGCACCAGGCGATTGTGCGCGTCCCACACCACGAAAGCTTCCGGAATGGTCTCGATGGCGTCGCGCAGCCTCAGGTCCGCTTCGGCGGTTTTCTCGAGCAACATCTTCTGCTCGGTCACGTCGACCGCAATACCGATCAGGTGCGGGCCCTGGTCGCCGGGCTGCCGCACCAGCTCGCACCGTGCCCTGAGCCAAATCCATTTGCCGTTGGCGTCGCGCATGCGGAAATCGTGGTCGATCGAATTGGCCTTGGCTTCCGCGAGCCGGTTTGCGAGGTCGTAGAGCTCGAGATCGCCCGGATGGATGCGGCCCATGACCTCGCCGAAGCTCAGGAGATTGTCCCGCGCCGGAAGCCCAAGTATGGCGAACATGGAATGGGACCAGAAGATGTGGCCGCGCGCGAGATCCCAATCCCAAAGACCGCAGCGCCCGCGGTTGAGCGCGGTATCGATGCGCGAGCGCACCGTGTCGTAGATGAGGTCGGCCTCGCGGGCACGGATCGCTTGCCAATGGAAAGCAAAGCCGAGGATCAGCACCACAAAGCCGGTGGTGGCCGATAGCGTAATAGTGAGCGCCATATCGGAGCGCCAAGCGGCGAGCGCATCATCGCGGCGATCGAGCACTGCGAGCTGGCCGTTACGCGAGGAGAAATTTCGCACGGTCGCGAAAACCGGCGTGGCATCCGGCAGCGTTACTTCCGCCACGCCGGCGGCGGCCGCCAAGGTCGTGAGCGATTGCCCGGGGCCCAGAACCTCGAGCAGGCGGTGCCCCAGCAGGTCGGCATCGATCGGCGTCGGCATGGAGGTCGGCCGGCCGGTCGCGTCGGCCAGACCGTGTGAGATGCCGGCGATGATGACGCCGTCCGCATTGGTCACCAGGAGGTCGCGACCGGGCGCGTGCGCCCAGGCGGGAATTGCGTGCTCGAGTTCGCCCTGAATTTCGGCAGGTGAATCCTCGCTCAATGTCTGGTCGAGCCGCCCGGTGAGCATGTCGGCAGAGGCAGCGATCTGCCGAGTGATGTCGAACATTGCTTGCTGGCGATGTTCGACGATCTGCACCGCGGTGCCGACGCAGATCGTCAGCAGAAAAGCGATGATCAGGACTGGGACGGCGCGCCGCAGCGCGGGCTCGGCGGTCAACAGACGCCGGTAGGCCGGCTTGGCGATCGACTGGGCCAGTCCCTTGATCGAATCCGATTTCGAATCTGATCTTAGAGACGCGCTCGTTGCCTCAGCGCGCGCCATGCTGGCCTCCGTTCGGATCGTCCCCACCTTCGTCCGGAAGGATGTGCCGCATCTCTCCGAATCACTTTCATTGGAATCGAGAACGGCCGGCTTGTCGAGAGTCCTGCAGAGAAGATTTGGAAAATATTACCTACAAGAGTGAGTCATGCCCGTGCTTGTCGATGCTTGTCGCGGGCATCCATGCCTTCATTAGCCAGCACTGACGCCTTTTAGAGGACCGGACAAGGCGTGGATGGCCGGGACAAGGCCCGGCCAGGACTCGGAGGCATCATCAGCGCCGAAAGCTGCGCTCTTGGTATTTTCACATGTGCGATTTCTGACCTTTCTTGTGGTACCCTTTGCCGGGGACGCGAGAAAACAAATCGGGAGGCCATCAATGAAGCGGCGTGAGTTCATCACCATGTTGGGCGGTGCGGCGGCCGCTTGGCCGCTGGCGGCGCGGGCGCAGCAACCCGTCATGCCGGTGGTCGGATTTATCAATGGCAGCTTGCCGGACCCGTTGCTGCAGCGCGCGGCCTCGTTTCGCCAGGGGCTGACCGAAGCGGGCTTCATTGATCGCAAGAACGTGGGAATCGTGTTTCGCTGGGCCGAGTTCCAGGAGTATCAGCTCCCCAAGCTCGCCGCCGATCTCGTCCATCAGCAAGTGGCGGTGATCGCGGCGACCGGCAGCACCGCGACTGCGCTTGCCGTCAAGCGGACGACATCGACGATCCCGATCGTCTTTGAGATCGGCGGCGACCCAATCACGGCGGGCTTGGTCGACAACCTCGAGCATCCCGGCGGCAATCTGACCGGCGTCAGCCTTAATGCAGGCGCGCTCGGGCGCGATCAATTGAGCCTGGTCCGCGACCTCATCCCCAAGGCGGCCACGGTCGCGGTCTTCGTCAATCCCGGCAATCCCAATTCGGGAACGCAGGCGCGGATCGAGGCGGCGGCGCGCGCGTTGGGCATGCGCACGCTGGTGCTTAATGTCAGCCAGGAGAGCGGTTTCGACCAGCCGTTCGCCACCTTGGTGCAACAACACGCTGATGCGCTGATCGTCGGCAACGATCCATTCTTTCTCGAATGGCGTGCCAAGATCATTGCGCTGGCCGAGCACTATGCGGTGCCGACGCTCTATTCGTCGCGCCCCTACGTCGCGGCCGGAGGCCTCGTGAGCTACGGTGTCAGCATCACCCAGGGCTACGAGCAGGTCGGCATCTATGTCGGCCGCATCCTCAAGGGGGAGCAGCCGGCGGATCTGCCTGTGGTGAGCTCGATCAAGTTCAAGCTCGTCATCAACATGACCACGGCCCGCACGCTCGGCCTCGACGTGCCTCCGGCGGTGCTCGCGCGCGCCGACGAAGTGATTCAGTAAGCTCGGAGCACCGGCGGGGCGCTGCCGCCGCGGACGTCAAAGAAAATTCCTTTGCCTCGATTACACGCGATACTGCGCTAAGGTGCGCTGGTACCTGATACAGCAGCCTTTTCACCACGAAGAGCCGGCATGACCTCATACATCATCCGTTCCTCGATACTCGGCATCGGCATGCTTGTTGCACTGGTCTTCATTCCCGCCGGCACCATTCAATACTGGAGGGGGTGGGCCTATCTCGTCGTCTGGACTGCCGCGTCCGGAGCCTATACGGCCTATCTCATCAAGCATGATCCAGCGCTGCTCAGGCGCCGCATGCAAGCAGGCATCTCGCACGAGAGAGAGCCTGCGCAAAAAATCATCATCTTTTGTCTCTTTGCGGCTTTTATTGCTCTTCAGGCGCTGCCGTCGCTTGATTTTCGCTTCGGCTGGTCAAACATGCCGTGGCCTGTCTCGGTGTTCGGAAACGCCCTGATTGCCGGCTCATTCTATGTCTTTTATCTCGTGTCCAAGGTGAATACTTACGCGGCGGCCAATGTGCGGGTCGAAGAAGGGCAGAAAGTCATCTCGACCGGCGTGTATGGAAGCGTGCGGCATCCCATGTATTTCGGCGCGCTGTTTCTGCTGCTAGGCATTCCGCTGGCGCTCGGCTCATGGTGGTCGCTGCTGATTGTTCCGCTCTTCCTGCCCATCCTGTACTTTCGCATAGCAAACGAGGAGCAGGTCCTTGCCCGCGACTTGCCGGGCTATTCCGAGTACATGAACAGGGTGCGGTATCGTCTCGTACCGCATGTTTGGTAATGCAGCAGAAGCCGTGGCGCACCCGCTCTTGTGATCGGTGAAAAGCTGATGCTAACGCATGTTCCGATCGAAAAGACTCACTCCAGTCGTCACCCGCGGGCATAGCCCGTCGAAGACGGGCGTAAACGCCCTATGACCCGCGGGTGCATCTTTTTCGCAAGAAGATGGATTGCCGGGTCAAGCCAGGTCAAGCCCGGCAATGACGCTGAAGTGGATCAATTCGACCGGGAACCGCCTTAGCTTGCCGCCGCGGACCGCAAAGCAGACGCCGTCTTAGCCTCTTCGCGCATTCGCTCGTACTCGGCGCGCACCAACTCCTTGCCGTAAGTGCGCTCGAGCCGGCGCACCACGAAATGACCGCGCGCAAGGTCCTGGAAATGATCGATGAACGCGTAGTTGACCGCCGCGCCGCCCAACGCTCCGACTATAGGTAGCGCTTGGGCGGCGAGCTTTTGACTCACCACCACGCCGAAGCGCGAGGCTACCTGCGCGACGAAGCGCACCAATACCGGCGCGCCTTCCTCGACAACGCCGCGTTCGGCGATGAATCGCGCGGCTTCGCTGACCGACTTCGCCAATAGACCGCGCAGCACGAAATAGCCGCTGTCGGCGGCATCGTAGTTCCCGGAGCGGGCGCCCAGCGCGAACACCTGCACACAGGAAAGCGCGGCATCGGGGTCGGCCAGGTTTTCGCCTTCGCTGCGCGCGATATCGGCGATCGAGCGTAGCATGATGAGGGTCGAGATCGGAATCTCGATCGGCGCAGTGACCAGCCCAAGGCTGCCGCCGATCGCGCCCGAAGCGGTTGCCAGCGCCTTATGCAGCAGGCGCGAAGCTGTTTCCGGGCGGTTCTCGATCGTGCTGAGCGCGACTTTGAGCGCCCCGTTCAGCGCCGTCGTCGTCGCGGCAGCGATGGCCTGCGCAGTGCCCTCGGGCAGCGTCCGGCCGACGAGCTCGACCGGCTTGCCGAGGATGTTGGCCAGCCGCGCGGCGAGACCGGTGTGCTCGAGCAGCCCGACGGCGACCCGCAAGGCGTTGCGATCCTCCCCGCTCAAGGATTGAAGGTTCAATTCGTGCAGATCTATTGCGTCCATCTAGCCCGCCTTTGTGTCCGCTGTGGCACTCATGTAGGGAGCCAATCCGGCCTGCGCGAGACACCTTCTCGGCTCACTGCTCTGAGCTCGCTCCATCAACGGACCTTGTTTCTGCCGACGCGCGACCGTAACTCGGGGCGCAGACGGCCTCGCGCACATCAGCGGGCAAGGATCGTGACGAAGAAAGCACGCAGGTCGAACGATGTACAGGAACCCTTGTCTGGGCGTCGGATTGACTCCGCGTCGGGAGCACAAGTGGCCAATTGTCCAAAAAACCAGCGCGACAAGGAGAATAGCGATGCGAAAATCCGCCCCCGCGATAACCACGGCCATCTTGATCGTTCTGACCGGCAGTGCGCAGGCGCAGACGCGCGAGCCTGCGCAGACGGGTCAGCTCTCCGCCGATCAAGTGAAGAGCTACTTTAGCCAAATTCAGCAGGAGGTTACTCAGCTCGTACGAAGCCATGACAACCAGGCGATCGCCCAGTGGCAGGATCGTAACCTGGCTGAAGCTGCCCACTTCAAGATATCCATCGAGGCGAGCCGCCAAGATCAGCCAAAAATGTGGAGCGTGATTGATCTCGACCGGTCCGACATTGGGCAAATGCGGGCCATGATGGGCGAAGCGATGCTGCGCGCCATAGAGGACTATTCGCTACAGATCCAGGTGACTAATGTGATCCCGCATGGCCCTGATGCCGCAACCGCGATGGTGACCTGGACCGACAGTGCCAGGATCATGCCGCCCGCCGCAACCTCCGGGCAGGCCCAGACGGTCGGACAGGGGACACAGAGCGGGCAGACCGGAGCACAGCCGGGCGCACAGACGGTCGAGGTCAAGCGAACCTTCAACTGCGTGCAGCAAGTCGTACGCGAGCAAGCACAACTCAAGATCGGGCTCTCGACCTGCACCGGCAAAGTGCAGTTCTGAGCCGCCGGTCGCGCGAACAAGCGCGATTGCCGGCGGAGAATCCTGCGGCGCGCGCCGTGAAGAATTTGCTTCGGCTCAATGCAAGGCATCACGCACTTCCGCATTAGCCAAATGGCAACAGCCAAATAGCAACGGGCGAAGCTTGGCTTCGCCCGTCGCACTGCTTCAGCGGCTTGCGATCAACGCAACGTGTTGTTGCCGGCATTGATCCGCGGCACGCCGATCGTGCCGCGCGGCGGGACCACGGGCACCCGCGGGACTATTCCGGTGGGAATGCGGTGGTGGAACGTGCCCGGCACATATACCGTGGGCTCCTGCGGCTCAGTCACTCTCACGCGCCGCGAGGTGGGGTGTCTCCTTATCTGTATCTGGATGCATTGGCCGTTTTGCACGTCGGAGCGCGGGCAGCACTGGCCGTTGGGAAGCAGGATCTCGCCGCTTGGGCAGTTGCTCGGCGGCGGCACGCAGCGCCCGTCGCGCACGTCTCGCCGCGGACAGCACTGGCCAGTTGGCAGCCTGATATCGTCGGGCGGGCAGCCGCCGCAGCGCCCGTCGCGCACCTCGCGAGGATTGCAGCACTGGCCGTTCGGCAGCCTGATCTCGTCGGGCGGGCAGCCGCCGCAGCGTCCATCGCGCACCTCGCGAGGATTGCAGCACTGGCCGTTCGGCAGCCTGATCTCATCGGGCGGGCAGCCGCCGCAGCGTCCGTCGCGCACCTCGCGAGGATTGCAGCACTGGCCGCCCGGCAGCCGAATCTCATCAGGCGGGCAAGCGCTGGGTGGCGGGAAGCAACGGCCGTCGCGGACAAAGCGGCGGTCGCAGCATTGCCCGTCGAGCAGGCGGAGCTCGCCGGGAAGGCAGAAGCCACCGCCGGCGATGAAACCGCCGCCTCCGACCGCGATCGGCAGCGGCATCGGCGCGAGTGCCTGGCCGCAGGTGCGCCGGATCGCGATATCGCCCATGTGGCCGCGCGCCGGATCGTCCTGGAACATGTCGTCGTAATCCAGGAAGTAGCTTGCGAGCGGCGGCACATTGGCGGGGCGCACGAGATCGATCCCGTTGCCCTGCAGACCATTGACGATGGCCGGGCCTGTTGCGGCAAGCCGGGTCATCAGCGTCGGGTCCATCGCGCGGCGCAGCTCTTCGGCGGTGCTCCACAGGAATGAGCCGCAGGCAGCGCGGTCGATGCGTCCATCCGCCGTATAGCCGTAACCGATGGCGACGCCGCCATTGGCGTTGCGCATCTCGCCCGCAAAGCCGATCGCATATTGCTCGGGATCGGGCCGCCAGGTGGCAGGACCGCCCGCCGGTGGCGCAGCGCTGCGATAGCGCAGCACGCGGCCCACCCCGCCCTTTGCCAGGGCAGCGAAGTCATAGGCTCCGGTCGGGGCGCCCCGTTCGGCAAGGAACATGTGGCCCGCATTGTCAAAGGTGATCTTGGAAATCTCGCTGCCGCCGTCCCATGGGGTGACCTGGATCTCGATGCGCGGATCGGTGCCGAACGAGCCGTCCTCCGCGAGCGAGACCGACCAGACCTGCAAGCCGTCCGCGACCGCGTAGTAGAGCCGTCCGGAACGGACCGCGAGACCGAAGATCAGCCGCTCCGGCGACGTGTAGCCCCAGCTCGACGGATCTCCCGCCTGGAACCGCGGATTGGTGATGTCGAGGCGTCTTGCCGGATCATAGGCGACTGCCGGCAGGCCCGCGGCCAGGCGAGCCTGCACGCCGTGATCGAAACGGCCAACCTCCCGGCCGCTGAGGTCGAAGCGGTGGATCATGCCGGTCTCCCGATCGGCGGCGAACAGCGTGCTCGAGCCGGGATCGAAGGCGAGCCCGCCCAGCGCCGGCCCCGAATTGGCGACGCCGTCGAGCGCGACATTGGCGAACAGGCGTACCTGGCCGGTAGCGCCGTCAATACGCCAGATCGAGCCCGGCCCGCCCCCTTGCTCGGGCGGTCCAAACAAACCAGGCATGAAGCTCGCGTTCGGCCCGCCCTGCGTGGCGCGCATCAGCGTGCCGTTGGGCCCTCCCACCACGATCGGCAAGCCGTAAGATGATGTTGCGGCGACATAGATGTTGGGTGGCGTCGCATTGTCGAGCGTCACCGAGAACACCTGACCGATTTGGTTGGCATAGACTGTAAACGGCTTCGGTGCGCTCAACAGCTGCGCCTGCGGGGGCGCGCCCGGTGCCTGCAGATCCACGATCCTGGCCGAAGGACCGTTGATATCGATCATCACCTGGTCGGTCGCACTGGGTGGAAACGGCAAGGGCGGCTGTGTGCCGGAAAACCCGGTCACCACAGCATTGCCGTCGATCAGGATAGCCGTCGTGCCTTGAGCGTCGGCGGTGGCCGGGGCCGCGATCGACACGCCGATGAGCGTACCGCTGGCGAACAGCAGCGCCGCAGCGAGGCGGCGCCCGCGCGAGCGCAAGCTGTCCACGCGGCCGGGCGAGCCCGCTCCGCCGCTGCGAGTGGATATGAAGGGGCGCAGCATGGAATCTCTCCACGGTTGAAACAAAGCTCGGCCATTGGTCGTGAGCGACCGAGGCCGGGTTCAGCCGGGGAGGGCAGAGGAAACCAGGCTCGAAAATTTGTTTTTAGCCTTTGAACGCGAAGGGGCTGCTCGGCAACAACCGATCAGGCGGGTGCAGGCGGTGCGAGTCCGGCCCATTTGATGTGGTCGCGCACGAAAGCAACGACGAAGCGATCCCGCTCCATCCCCGGCGCGCCGCGCTTCCAGCAACAATCATTCTGCGTGCGGATTGGCGCGCAATCCGTAGCGAAACGCCCCCTTCATGACGCAGATTGAGTCCTAAATCGATGCCGCCCCGACCGCGCCGGCGCGGATGGTGCGACGCCCAGAAAAGCTAAGCTTTGGCGCACATCATTCGTTAACCCAGTGTAAACACAGGGTGCAACGTGCACTGAAAGATAACTTGAAAGAGGTTCAATCGGCGCAAGGACAATTTTTCGATGATCGCGGCGAATAACGCCGGAGAGCGGCCGGGTGGACAGATTCTTCAATACGTTGCGGCATTTTCTTCCGCGGTCGCAGCCGGCCATTTATGTCGGCGCCGCAATGACCGCCGCCATATGGGTCGGCATCAATTTCCAGCTTTCGGTCGAGCATGATCGCTCGCTGGCTGCGGCACGGCAGAACACCGAGAATCTCGCCCGCGTGTTCGAGGAAGACATCGCGCGCGTCCTCACTGAAACCGATCGGGTGATGCGGCTCTTGCGCGCCTCTTACCAAGCCAATGGGAACTTCGATCTGGTGCGCTCGACCGCCGATCTGTCGCCGCAAGGCGGGCTGCTCACCGAAATCCGAATCATCGGTCGCGACGGCGCCGTCATTGCATCGAGCTCCAAGTCCGACATACCGCGCGCCAACTCGGCGGACCGCGACTATTTCCTGGTGCATCAGGACAGCACGTCGGACGAGCTGTTCATCAGCCGGCCCATTTTCGGGCGGACCAGCGGGATTTGGTTGCTGCAAGTGTCGCGACCGATACGCGGCGCTGACGGTTCGTTCCAGGGAGTGATCGTCGCCTCGCTTGACCCGCGCTATCTCGCGAAATTCTATCATTCGATCAATATCGGACGCGAGGGCGCGATCTTCGTGGCGGGGCTCGACGGCATCGTGCGTGCTTCCGCCGGATTCAGGAACGACGTCATCGGCGGCTCGATGCTCGCCTCGCAGCTGTTCCGCAGCCTGAAGAAGGCGGATACCGGCTCGTTCCTCACGCAGGGAAACCAGGACGGCGTTAAGCGCTTCATCTCCTACCGCGTGGTCAAGGGCTATCCGTTGGTGGTCTATGTGGGACAGGCCCAAGAGGAGGTCCTGGCGAACTATCGCCGCTACCACAGCCTATATTTCGCGTTCGCCGATGCGGCCACGGCGTTGATCCTGTTCGTCATTTGCCTCGCGGTGCGCTATCGCGGCAAGCTCAACGCGGCGCAAACGGCGCTCAAGACGAGCGAGGCCAACGCCCGCGACAAGTCGCGCCAGCTCGAGCTGACGCTCGAGCACATGAATCAAGGCATCATGATGGTGGATGCCGATCGCAACGTCATGGTCATGAACCGTCGCGCGATCGACCTGCTCGGCCTGCCGGAGGAATATTTCGGCAAGCCCATGAAACTCGCCGAGATCATCTCCTACCTGCACGGCAAGGGCGAATTCACGCTCGATCCGAGTGCGCGCGCGGCGAAGCGGGGTGAGGGCGTTGCTGCCTACGAGCGCGCGCGGCCGAACGGCACGACGCTGGAAATCCACACCATGGCGCTGCCGGACGGCGGCGCTGTTCGCACCATATCGGACGTGAGCGAACGCAAGCGCAAGGAAAGCCAGATCGCCCACATGGCGCGGCACGATGCGCTGACGAACCTCGCCAATCGCACGCTGTTCAACGAGCGGATCGAGCGAGCCTTGTCGCGCATGCGGCACGTGAACGAAGGCTTTGCGCTGTTCTATCTCGATCTCGACCGCTTCAAGGCCGTGAACGACGCTCACGGGCATCTCGCCGGGGACGCGCTTCTGCGCTGCGTCGCCGAGCGCCTCAACGCTTGTATTCGCGAGGGCGATACGCTGGCGCGGCTGGGGGGCGATGAGTTCGCCATCCTGCAGAGCGCCGCCGAGCGCGATGAAGATGTCGAGGTTCTGGCGCAGCGGGTGCTCGGGGCGGTGGCCGCGCCTTATTTCTTCGAAGGCTATCATGCCACGGTCGGCATCAGCATCGGCATCGCCACCGCGCCCGCCGATGGCGTGGACCGTGAATCCCTGTTCAGAGCCGCGGACGCAGCGCTCTATCGTGCCAAATCGGAAGGCGGCAACGCCTACCATTTCCACCGCCAGGGCACGGACCTTGTCGCCGCCCCGGTCCGATTGCGCCCCGCGGCCAATCTTTGACGCAGCAATTCGACCGCGTTGCAATCCGACAAGACGATGCTTCGACGAAGGCGATGAGCCTGAGTTCCTCGCTGACGTCGCGAATTGTGGAGAGATGGCGGCAAACGTCGTCGACTGCCGCTCTCCTCGCGGGTGCACAAGCGGAACCGAGACTGATCGCCCGCGTTAACAGCAAATTCGAAGCGTCAGTGGAGGCGATCGCATGATCTCGAAGAGCTTTTTCGCCATGACGACTGCGGTTGCAGTCATCGCTTCTGGCCCGACGTTGGCGCAGTCCTGGTCGCATGCGCCGAACGTGAAAGAGGAGACCAACGCCGACACCTACCACTATGAATATGACGACGGTGTCTGCCACATCAACTATCAATACTATTTCAGGGACAGGCAAGAATATCTCGACCGACACGGCGACTGCACATCGGTTGCCATTCCGCGATACTATGGACCTAATCGTGTTATGGGATACGGGCCTCCGGGTTAGCTCTGTTCGCCGAGCGCGCGCGTGGTGATGTCGGCGACATCGCGCGACAGCGACGGCGAGGCGGCGATGCGGCGCAAAGCGGCCTGTGCCAATGCCCGCCGCGCCGGCTCGAGCACACGCCAGCTCTTCAGCGCAGCGAGCAAGCGCGCCGCTACTTGCGGGTTGCGGGCATCGAGCGCCAGCACGGTATCGACCAGGAAGTAGTAACCGGCGCCATCGGCGCGGTTGAACTGCGTCTGGTTCGACATCGCGAAGGCGCCGATGAGTGCGCGGACCCGATTGGGATTGGTAAACGAGAAAGCCGGGTGGTTGGTCAGCGCCTTGACACGGTCAAGCGTTGCCGGCTCCGGGATCGCCGCTTGCAGCGACAGCCACTTGTCGACGATCAGCGGGTCCTGTCCGTAGCGAGAATAGAAGTCTTCGAGCGCGCGCTGCCGCTCCGGCACGTCACGCAGCGACAGCGTGGCGAGCGCCGCCAGCCGATCCGTCATGTTGTCGGCGGCCTGATATTGCCGCGCCGCCAGCGCGACCGCATCGCTCTGATCGGCGGCAACCAGAAGATCGAGGCAAACATTGCGCAAGGCGCGGCGGCCTGAGCCCTCGGCATCGGGCCGATAGGGGCCGCCGGCGGCGAGGTGCTGATAGCGCTCGGTGAGCGCCTTCGCCAGATGCGCTCCGATGGCAGCGCGCAAACCGGCGCGGGCCGAGAAGATCGCGTCTGGATCGATGTCGCGGCCGATCTCGCGGGCGATGTCGGTCTCGCCGGGCGGTATGAGGGCCTGCGCCGCGAAGGCCGGCTCCAGGCTCTGATCGGCCAGAATCGCTTCGAGCGCCGCCAGCAGGCCCGGATCATTGCGCGGCGTTTTCCCGGCGCGTAGCGCCGCCACATTATCGATCAAAAGGTGGGTTGCCAGCGTCTGCACCGCCTGCCATCGATTGAACGGATCGGAGTCGTGGGCGGCGAGGAATCGCAGATCGTCCGCGTCGATATTGGCAACGAGACGGATCGGCGCCGAGAAGCCGCGGTTGAGCGAGGCGACCGCGGGAGCCGGCACATCGATGAACTCGAAGCTCTCGGACGCTCTGGTGATGGCGATGATGCCGCGCTCGCACGCACGCCCGTCGGCGCGCCTCAACGGCAGGTCGGCGCCATCGGCTCCGACAAGGCCGATCGCCAGCGGAATGACCATGGGTTCCTTGCTCGGCTGGCCCGGCGTTGGCGGCACCGTTTGGGCGATCTCCAGGCGATAGCTGCGGCTCGCCGCCTGATAGGTGCCGTTGACCACGACCTCGGGGGTGCCGGCTTGCGAGTACCAGAGCATGAACTGGTCGAGGTTCTGCCCGGAGACATCGGCAAAGCAGCGGACGAAATCCTCGACGGTGGCCGCCTGGCCGTCATGACGCGCGAAATAGAGGTCCATGCCCGCCCGGAATTTTTCCGCACCGAGCAGCGTCTTGAGCATCCGCACGACCTCGGCGCCCTTCTCGTAGACCGTGGTCGTGTAGAAGTTGTTGATCTCGTGATAGACCGACGGCCGCACCGGATGGGCGAGCGGTCCGGCATCCTCCACGAACTGGTGCGCGCGCAATCCACGTACGTCGCTGATGCGCTCGACCGGCCGCGAGCGCTGATCGGCGCTGAATTCCTGGTCGCGGAAAACCGTGAGGCCTTCCTTGAGACAAAGCTGGAACCAATCACGGCAGGTGATGCGATTGCCGGTCCAGTTGTGAAAATACTCGTGCGCGATCACCGCCTCGATACCGGCAAAATCCGTATCGGTCGCGGTCGCGGGGCTTGCCAGCACGTATTTGTCGTTGAAGACATTGAGGCCCTTGTTCTCCATCGCCCCCATGTTGAAGTCGGAGACTGCGACGATCATGAAATTGTCGAGATCATATTCGCGGCCGAACGCTTCTTCGTCCCAGCGCATGGCGCGCTTGAGCGCGTCCATGGCGTAGCCGCAGCGATCCTCCTTGCCGGGCTCGACGAAGATGCGCAAGGCCACCTCGCGTCCCGACATGGTGCGGAAGCGATCCTCCACGCAGCCGAGCTTGCCGCCCACCAGCGCAAACAAATAACAAGGCTTCGGATGAGGATCGTGCCAGGTGGCGAAGTGGCGCGTGGTCCCCCCGATCGGCCCGGAAGCGACGAGGTTGCCGTTGGCGAGCAGCACCGGCGCGTCAGCGGTCTCGGCCTCGATCCGCGTCGTGTAGACCGCGATCACATCGGGGCGATCCGGGAAATAGGTGATGCGGCGGAATCCCTCGGCCTCGCATTGCGTGCAATAGGTTGCGCCGGATCGATAGAGGCCCATGAGGCGGGTATTGGCCGAGGGGTCGAGCAAGGTCTCGATCTCGAGCCGGAACGGGCGCTGCGGCGGCTGGGCGATGGTCAGGCGGTCGGGATCCGCCAGATACGACTCGGGCGAAAGCGCAGCGCCGTCGAGCTTGAGCGACTTGAGATCGAGGCCGTCGCCGTCGAGCACCAGCGGCGCCGCTGCGCTTGCCTTCGGATTGGGCTTGAGCAGGAGGGTGGCGCGTACGCGGGTTGCAGTCGGGTCGAGCGCGACATCGAGGTCGACGGTCTCGACCAGCCAGTCGGGCGGGCGATAGTCCTGGAGACGGACCGGGGTGGCTTGTTCTGTGCGCATACTCAACTTGGTGGACTCTCGCGGCGGAATGGTCAAGACGGGTATTCAAGACGGGTATATTGGTTTGCGCGAAGGCAGGACACGAAGGGTCGTCCGATGATGCGCGCCATGGTGCTGGGAAGCCCGCGGTCTCGTCTCGTCCTGCGCGAGCGGCCTGAGCCGACACCGGCGGCAAGCGAGATCCTGATCGCGATTTCGGCCTGCGGGGTCTGCCGTACCGACCTGCATGTGGTAGCCGGCGAGCTCGACCGTCCAAAGCTTCCGCTTGTCCCGGGGCACGAAATCGTGGGCCGCGTGGCGGCGATGGGTGAGGACGTTGCGGGCTTCGCGCTCGGGATGCGCGTCGGCGTGCCGTGGCTGGGGCGTACTTGTGGAGTTTGCTCCTATTGCCGCACGGATCGCGAAAACCTGTGCGATGCGCCTGTGTTCACCGGCTACACGCGCGATGGCGGCTATGCAACGCATGTGCTCGCCGACGCGAGCTTCTGCTTTCCGCTGCCGGAGGCGGGTGATGCGGCCGCGCTTGCACCGCTCCTGTGTGCCGGACTGATCGGCTGGCGCAGCTATCGCATGGCAGGCGAAGGGGCGGCGCTCGGCCTCTATGGCTTCGGCGCCGCCGCCCACATCCTGGCGCAGGTCGCAGTCTGGCAGGGGCGACGCGTCTATGCGTTCACGCGGCCGGGCGACAAACCTGCCGCTGCCTTCGCGCGCGCTCTCGGCGCCGTCTGGGCCGGCGGCTCGGATGAGACGCCGCCCGAGCCGCTCGACGCTGCCATCATCTTTGCGCCCGTCGGCGCGCTCGTTCCGGCTGCGCTCAAGGCGGTGAGGAAGGGCGGGCGCGTGGTTTGCGGCGGCATCCACATGTCGGACATTCCGCGCTTTCCTTACGCGCTGCTGTGGGAGGAACGCGAAATCCGCTCGGTTGCCAATCTCACACGTGCTGACGCACGCGAATTCCTGGCCCTTGCTCCGCGCGCCGGCGTGCGCACGCAAGTCACATGCTACCCGCTTGCCTCGGCGAACGAGGCCCTCGCGGACTTGCGCGAGGGCCGTATGCAGGGAGCGGCGGTGCTGGTGCCGTAGGCTACAAGCTGCTCGTCCCGGCCGAGCGAAGTGCGAGCCGGGACCGATGCGGCTAAGGATGGTTCCCGGTCGAATTGATCCACTTCAGCGTCATTGCCGGGCTTGACCCGGCTTGACCCGGCAATCCATCTTCTTGCGAAAAAGATGGACCCGCGGGTCATAAGGGCGTTTACGCCCGTCTTCGATGGGCTATGCCCGCGGGGACGACTGGAGTGAGTCTTTTCGATCGGAACATGCGCTAGGTTCTCTCGAGAGCTCGTGGCGTATGGGTCCGTGCTTTGGCAGGTACGACGGTTTCGCGTGACCGTGCCATCAGCACTCCGCAACCGATGAGGAAAATTCCGAGCACGATCGAAGAGCCGATGGTGCCGAGATCGAGCCCGCCCTGGGCATGGCTCTTGGTGAGAATGTCGCCCAATGTGGCACCGAGCGGCCGCGTCAGGATGAAGGCGAGCCAGAACAGCAGCGTGCGCGAGACGCGCGAGAAGTAGTAGGCGCCGGCGATGGCGGCGAGCGCCGCGAGTATGACCAAAGCGCCGCCCTCATAACCGAGTCCAAGCCCGGTGTCGTCAGCTAGAAAATCTCCGAGTGCAGTGCCGAGCGTGTTGGAGAAGAGGATCGTTAGCCAATAAAAGGTCTCGGCTTTGGGATTGTCGATCTTTGTTACCGCGACAGAGCCGAGCGCGAACCGCCACAGCCCCAACATCGAGACCAGGATGGCGACCAGCAACAGCGAGCCGCCGATATAGCCGAGGCCGGCGGTGCGGTCCAAATAGTCCGACATGGTGGTGCCGGCTGTCGTCGTCGAGATGATGACGGCCCAATAGGCGAGAGGATGATATGATCTGGTTGCGAGCTGTGCCACCAGCGTGACAAGGAAAAGGCCGAAGAGGATCGCCGTGCTCACCGCGTAGCCCAAATTCAAGGTCATGGAGAGAAGATCTCCGCCCGTCTCTCCGAGCGTTGTCGCGCAAATCTTCATGACCCAGAAGGCAAGGGTGACCTGAGCAACTTTATTGACGCTGTCGTGCATCGGTATCTCCTGCTGTCGCGGATGGGTTTGCCGCGGCGCAGGAGGTAGTCGCCCGATCGAAGCATCAATTTTCCGCCACCTTACAAATTCGTATGGCTGGTGCTTGCATGCGGGGTGTAGACCGGCTTCGGAAAGAGAGCCTCATGCCAAGAAGTCGCTCGTTGTGGAAGCAGCGACCCAAATGGCTATGACTAATCTCCCCGCAGTGCCCAACCAACAAATCTGCCGGATGGAACATTACGCGAATTTAATCGCGAAGGCGCTCAGCATGGCCGGAGGAAGCTGATTCTAAATCCCTATTTAGTGGCGCGCCTTGGCGCCCGCGGCTAGCCTTCCTCCTAACGTGCCAAAAAAGGTCCGCGCGCGTGCGGGCCCGCAAAGAAACTGGAGGGCGCTGTCATGGCTCACGTCGCCGCCTTACCGATCTTCACGGTGGAATCCGGCCTCAGCGGGTATCTGGACAAGATCCGCCAATTCCCCATGCTGGAGCCTGAAGAGGAATACATGCTGGCCAAGCGTTGGCGCGAGCGCGGCGATAGTTCGGCTGCCCATCGCCTCGTCACCAGTCATTTGCGCCTGGTCGCGAAGATCGCGGCCGGCTATCGCGGCTATGGTTTGCCGATCGGCGAAGTGCTCTCGGAAGGAAATGTGGGCCTGATGCAGGCGATCAGGCGCTTCGACCCGGAACGCGGATTTCGCCTCGCCACCTATGCGATGTGGTGGATCAAGGCCGCCATCCAGGACTACATCCTGCGTTCCTGGTCGCTGGTGAAGATGGGCACGACCGCCAATCAGAAGAAGCTTTTCTTCAACCTGCGCAAAGCCAAAAGCAAGATTTCCGCCCTGGAGGAAGGAGACCTGCGTCCCGACCAGGCGCGGCTGATCGCGGACCGGTTGGGCGTAAGCGAGCAGGAGCTGGTCGAGATGAATCGTCGGCTGGCCGGCGATTCCTCACTCAATACGCCGGTCGGCAGCGATGCCGACGCGAGCGAATGGCAGGATTGGCTCGCCGATAATGCCCCGAGCCAGGAACGCGTCTTGATTGAAAGCGAGGAGCTCGACCACAGACGTCAGGCGCTGAGCGAAGCCTTGACCGTGCTCGGGGAGCGCGAGCGGCGCATATTCGAGGCGCGCCGTCTCGCCGATGAGCCGCTCACGCTCGAGGACCTTGCGGCCGAATATGGCGTCTCCCGCGAGCGGGTCCGGCAAATCGAGGTACGTGCATTCGAGCGCGTGGAGCGGGCGGTCCGGCGGCGCATCGCGGCCATGGAGCGGCCCGCGGGCGGCGCTGAAATAGGGTTGGAGGCCCGGCCGGCCTGATGGATGATGCAGCGATTCCCGTGCCAATGAGCAAGGCGTCGTCCGTCGCCGGAACAGTGTTCGACCATCGGGGTTGCGCGTGCTGGCAGGAACGTCTGATGGCAAAAGTGCTGCTGATCGAGGACGACAAGGAGATGGCCGAGGAGATCCGGGCCGAGCTCGGTCACCACGGCTTCGAGGTCGATTGGGCAGGGAACGGAATCGAAGGTCTGGACAAGGCTCGTGCAGGCGGAGCCGAGGTCATGGTGGTCGATCGCATGCTGCCCGGGATGGACGGTCTCGCCATCATCGAAGCGCTGCGCCACGACGGCAATCGCACGCCGGTCCTGGTCCTGAGTGCGCTCGGCGGTGTCGATGATCGCGTGCGGGGATTGCGCGCGGGCGGGGACGACTACCTGACCAAGCCATTCGCCACGGTCGAGCTGGTCGCCCGTCTCGAAGCGCTGTTGCGCCGTCCGGCGGAAACCCGCGACACGGTGCTGCGTGTCGGGCCGCTCGAGCTTGACCTGATCGAGCGCACCGCCAAGCGCGGCGATCGGGAGATCGAGCTCTTGCCGCGGGAGTTTCGTTTGCTCGAATATATGATGCGGCGCAAGGAGCAGATGCTCACGCGTGCTATGCTCCTGGAAGAGGTCTGGAACTACAAGTTCGTGCCCCAGACCAATCTGGTGGATGTCCATATGGGGCGGCTGCGGCGCAAGGTGGACGAGCCGAACGAGCCGCCGATGATTCACAACGTCCGCGGTGTGGGCTTCATCCTCCGTGCGCCTGCCTGATCTCGTCCGCACCACTACTTTTCGCTGGACGCTCGCCGTCGCGGGCGCCTTCGTGCTATGCACGCTTCTCCTGTTCGGCTTCGTTTATTGGCAAACCGCCGACTACCTGACGATGCAGATCGACGATCTGCTCACCAACGACATCCGCATCGCTGCTCCGGAGCCGCGGTCGCGTCAGATCGAGCGGATCGAAGGCCGGTTGCGCGACGATCCCCGACGTATTCGCATCGCTGCCTTGTTCACCTCGGACGGGCGTCCGATCGTCGGAAACCTGGAAAGCCTGCCCGCCAAGGTGCAACCCGACGTGCCGACCAATGCCGAGGTAGTTCGCGTCGACAATCGCGGCCGCGAGACGCAGACGGTGAGGCTCGTGAAGCACATCCTGCCGGACGGCAGCATCCTCGTGCTCGGCCGCAACAACGACGAGATCGACGAGATCGCCGAGATCGTCGGCCGCGCGTTGGCGCTCGGGCTTCTACCCGCCTGCGCCCTGGCGCTCGTGATCGGCACCCTGCTCAGCCGCCGCGTTGTTGCGCGGCTTTCGGACGTGAACCGACGCATCCAGCGCATTGTTGCAGGCGATCTGCGCGAGCGTCTGCCGACGCACGGCGGTGATGACGCATTCGATCAGCTGGCCGGCGGCGTCAACCGCATGCTGGGCGAGATCGAGGCGCTGATCTACGAGATCGCCGGCGTCGGCGACGATATCGCGCATGATCTGCGCACGCCGCTCACCCGGGTACGGGTGCGGCTCGAGCGCGGCCGTGATCATGCGACGACGCTCGAAGAATTGCGCGCCGTCGCCGATCAGGCGATCGTCGGGCTGGACCAGGCCCTCGCCATCGTGACGGCACTGCTGCGCATCGCCGAGATCGAGCACGGCCGCCGGCTCGAGGCGTTCGGCGATGTGGCGCTCGCGCCGCTGTTGCGCGAGGTGTGCGACCTCTACGAACCGATCGCAGAGGACAAGCACGTCACCCTTGCGGTCGCCTCAACAGGCGGCAACGAGGCGGTCGTGCGCGGCGACCGCGACCTCCTGTTCGAGGCAGTCGCCAATCTCGCCGACAACGCGGTGAAATTCACGCCGGCGGGCGGGCGCGTGGAGCTTTCCCTCGCGCGCCGTGGCGGCGATACGGTCATCCGCGTCAATGATACCGGTCCCGGCATTCCGGAGACGGAACGCGAGGCGGTGACCAAGCGCTTCTATCGCTCGGATAAGAGCCGCGGCAGCGGCGGCCTGGGCCTTGGCCTCAGCCTCGTTGCCGCAATCGTGAAGCTGCACGGTTTCGGCTTCACGATTGGCGGCAGTCCCGGTTGCACCGCCGAGATCGTCTGCCCGCAAGCGGCCTGATCGGCGAACGGGGCCCGGGGCCGGCGACAGGTCCAATTTGTCCATGGATCGATGCGGGCGTGCGCCTTGGGTCCGCCGCGGAATTGACAGGCCGTTTGGCGACGGAATCCTTAAGCCGGCGCTCGGCGGGGCTCGGCGTGGCCGATCACGCGCTTGATCGAAGGAAACCGTTCGCGCAGCGCCCGCTCGATATCGTCGACCCGCTCATGCACCTCGGCGACGCTGAGCAGCGGGTCGGCACGACAGTGGAAATTGACGATCTCGCCTTCGTTGCTTTCGCGCACGCGCACGTCGTGCACCTCGCCGACAGCCGCGAACTTTGCGGCGATCTCGCTCAGCGCGCGGCCGACCGCGGCGACGCGTTCCGGGCTCGCGTCGAGACCCGGCTGATCATGCGGCTGCAGCGGCTCGATATGGGTCTCGACCTCGACGTCAGGACCGATCTCCTCGCGCACCGCGTCCTCGAGGTCGCTTGCGATGTCATGAGCGACGCCGAGCGCGAGCGCCCCATCGACCTCCAGGTCGAGCGAGACCGACAGCTTGCCGCCGATCGCGTGCACAGTCACATGATGGACGGCCAGCGAGCGGTTGCGCGCGATCACCATCACCCGCTCCAGCACGGTCTCGCCGTCGAGCGCGCGCGGCTCGGTGGTGATGGATAATTCGGCCTTGGGATAAGCTTGGCGCACCGCCGCTTCGATCCGCTGCTTGAGAGCGGCGACCCGATCGAGCGCGAGCGTCCGGCTGACGCCGACGACGAGATCCACGAAGGCGACTGCGCCGGCCTGTCGCACACGCAAGCGTTCCAGCGCGACCACCCCGGGCACTCGGGCCACGATCGCCGAGATTTTGCCGGCGGCGCCCGCCGGGGCAGTGTCAGTGAGCGTGTCGATGGTACGGCGGCCAAGCCGCCAGCCGGCAGCGCAGATGAACACCGCCACGATCAACGCTGCCGCAGCGTCGGCCCACGCAAGCCCGAGCGCAACCGCGCCGAGGCCGACGAGGACGGCGATCGAGGACCACATGTCGGAGCCGAAATGCAACGCATCGGCGGCCAGTGCCTCGCTCGCGGTCTCGTCCGCGATCCGCTTGAGCACACGCGCGCGTGCGAAATCGACCAGGATCGAGCCGCAGATCACCGCAAATGACCAGGGCGTCGTCTCGACCGCGTGATTGTCGCCGAAGAGCCGCGCCAGCGCCTCCCAGATCACGACCCCGGATAAGAGGAACAGAAGCGCCGTCTCGGCCAGTGCCGAGACACTCTCGACCTTGCCGTGCCCGTAGTGGTGCTCCGCATCGGCCGGCTTGTCGGAGACGCGCACGGCATAATAGGTCATGGCCGTGGCGGCGAGATCGAGGAGCGAATGCGCGGCCTCGGAGACAATCGCCAGCGAGCCGGTGGACAGGCCCACCACCCCTTTGGCGAGCGTGAGTGCGCCCGATGCGGCGATCGAGGTCAGCGCAGCCCTTTGCTTGATGTGCTCCATGTCGCCGCGACCGGTAACCGGCTGGTCGGCGGCCGTCAATGCGCTCGCGGTCAACCGGGTAGGCGCCCATCACGCGAGGGAAACGTGCTCGATGACCGGGATATGCGGGGCCGCCTTCCACAGAAGTGCTTCCACAGAAGTGCGGCCCCGCTCTTGGGCGGAGAGCATCCCTTGATCCGGCTGGTCGGACCGGATGGTGATGGGACGCTGGTACCCTCGGAGCATTCGGGAGCAGCTTGACCAATCGCTGAATCCGGATGCTCCAACCGAAAACGCCAAGCCCATACAGCGGGTTCCATGACCAAGGTCGGGTGCCGATCATGGCAGAACGCGGAACGGCTGCAGTGTTCGGGGGTTTAGCAAAGGCATTTGCAAAAGAGAGGGCATTGAAAATGCCGTCGGAGATGCCGTCGCAGGATCGAGCGGACCAGTCTCACTCCACGGACTCACACGAGCGAACCGTGCTGAAAGCCGATCAGGCGAGGCAAGGGGTTACGGGACACAATGTCCGATATGTGCTGGGCTTCGGATTGGTCGGCGCGATCCTCGTCGTCTTTCTGGCCGGATTCCTGGTCAAGTGGTTCGGCTAGCCTGCTCGATTCGGTTTTCTGCTGACGTGTCGACTTTGCGCTGGATGCGAATCCTCGGCGCGACCATCAATGGCGATTCGCCACATTCCGCATGCAATAATCATAGGAAGCCAAAGCAGGAGCGGCATGACCGACCTCCGTTTGCTCATCCGTCATGGTTCAAGGTAATTCCGGCAGTAATACACCAGGCCATTCACTTCCATTCGAGCTCTCAGTGAGGAAACACGGGGGGCCAACGAAGGTTTCGGTCTGGGACCGTCAGCAACAAAAACGTGAATAAGTGGGATAGATTGCTGACCATTCTTCGCCGGGCTCGAATCTGCCTCGCCTGCATGCGAATGCGCTCCTTCATAATACTTCTTGAGTGAAAGCGGATTATTGCTGTTATTGCTTGAGTGAAAGCGGATTATTGCTGTTGTTGCAGTGCGCGGGTCATATAATTGCATTCCAACTGCACTTAGCCGTGAGCATGGTCGCTCTGCGACCGGCTCGGCCTTGGAACAATCCTGCGGCCGCTCGCATTTCTTCTTCGTACTGCGCAAAACAAGCAACAGAAGCAAGAGAACAAAAACAAGCAACAGAGCAACAGAGCAACAGAAGCAAGAGAACAAAAGCGTCTGTGCAGAAACGGTCTGTACAGAAAGCGCCTGTGCAGAACGGCCGGCGACCGAGGAGCTACAGCGGCATGTTTCATCGTCATTCACCAGCGGCAGCGATAGAGGGACATTTGCGGGCGATCCAAAGCGAGCTCTCCCAGCTGGGAAGAGACGCGGGACGGCAGGCTGCGGCGAGCGCGTCCGGTCTCAGCGACCAGCTTGGGACGGCAATCGAGGGTGCCTTGAACGAAATCGCCGAGCGCTACCGCAGTGGTCGGCGCCTAGCTGCTGATGGCGCGCAGCGGCTCGGCAGCCAGGCTATCAAGGTCGGAAGCAAGGTCGGGCATGACGCCCTCGATGGGGTGAGCGCTGGTGTCGAACGGCGGCCGCTCGCGACGCTCGCGGTCGCGATTGCGATTGGGATGTTGATCGGATTTGCGGGAAGGCGGCGCTGAAGCGCAGACGATAATCAATCGGAGAGAGCAGGATGGACCAGGATAAAGTGGCCGGAATGGCGAAGAAGGCGGCGGGCAACGCTGAGGAAGGATTAGGTCGCGCTGTCGGCGATGCAGAGTCGCAGGTGGCCGGGAAAGCGCGGCGGGCGGAAGGCGCCGCCCAGGAGACGTACGGACGTGCCAAGGAGTCCATGGAGGACACCGTTCGCGATTGCATCGAGAACAGGCCGTATACAACCGCTGCGATTGCGCTCGCAGTCGGCTGGTTGATCGGCAGGTCGCACCGCCCGCTGTGATTCCCGCGCTGGTCTTCGTTTGAGCACAAGACCAGCAGCAAGAAACCAGCAGAAATATGAAGCCCCCGGTCTGAGACCGGGGGCTTCTCTTAGGCGGGATCGAGTTGGGAGGGGGACACTCAAACCCGCCCTTTGATCAACAACAAATAAACCGACCGGACGGTTTCGTCGCCAATCTGCCGCATGCTGGTTGCGGCTGCCATGCCGCCGCCGGTCAATGCAGGCCGCCCAAGAGCCAGATCAGGACGATGATGGGGATTGGGATTCCAAGCAGCCAAAGCAACAAACCCTTGCCCATGGTCATTGTCCCTGATCAGCAGCGCATTCGCCCTTTGTCGATTGGTCAACGTAGCTTCCGTTGCAAGGTTCCGTCCGCAAATTGGGACAATCAAGATCCCGAGCCAAACCGGCATTGATTAGCCACGAAATAGCTCTTGATAGCTCTTGGGAACGATAGCGAACTTAAGTTGTTGCCTCTCCGGGTGGCTCGTCGGGAGCCGCATGAACGGAGAACAGACGCAATGATCAACAAACTCGTCTCAGTTGGCGCGCTCGCGCTGCTTGTGGGCAGCGCGGCGGTTGCGCAGAACACGACACAGACGCCGGTCACGTCCGCGGGCGGCGGTGCGAAAATCATGACCACGTTGCCGGCGGACGCCACCACAATCACCAACTTCTACAAGCAAAGTGTCTATGATCCGAGCGACAACAAGATCGGCGACATATCCGATCTCCTGATCCAGAAGGACGGGAAAGTTGTGGCGGTTATGATCGGAGTCGGCGGGTTTCTCGGCGTCGGCGAGAAGGACGTCGCTATTCCGTTTGACGCGATGCGGATGACCAACAAGGACAACAAGACCTATTTGATGGTCAATACAACCAAAGACGCCCTAAAGGCGGCACCGGGATTCAAGTACGACAGGAACAAGACCACCTGGGTCCCGGAAAACGAGCCCGGCACCGTCGGTTCTGGCGGCAGCATGAAAAAATGACCTGAGTAAAAGACCGGGCGAACAGGCCTGCCTTGGGCCGGAGCCGAAATCGGCTTCGGCCCTTCTGCGCCAAACCCGCCGGAGAGCGAGGCGCCACGTGGTTTTACCGATGCAGGTGGGGTTTATGTCCTGCCGCTTCGGCCTCCGCGGTAGAGACTTGAAGGAGATTGGCACGTGTCACTGGGAACAATTCTTCTGATCATTGTCGTATTGCTTCTTATCGGCGCTCTTCCGACTTGGCCGTACAGCGGAGAGTGGGGGTATTACCCGTCCGGCGGGTTGGGTCTTGTGGTGCTGATCGTTCTCATTCTGGTGCTGATGGGACGCCTGTAGGCCGACGTGCGGATTTGACAGCTCCCGACTTGGAATTTCGTGCATCTCGGGTGCAGGGGAACCAATGCGGCGCAGTCCTTGTTTTTGATTCGCCGAGGACTCAACGGGAGCGGACGGAGCAGGAGCATGCATCAACATCGGTATATCGTGGTGAGCGAGCGCGAGGGATGGAAGATCGTGCGCGGTAGTCCGCGCCCCCCCGTACCCTATCCGACTAAGCGCGAGGCGGTGAGCGCTGCGATGGACTTTGCTGCACGAGACGGATTCGCCGAAGCCGAGGTGGTCGTCCGGCAGGAGGACGGCTACTTCGCAACCATGTGGGTGCATCGCGGGATGGAAACCGCTGCCGACTCGGAAATTGGCTACCGAGAGCGCTCAGAGGAACGCTGAGATCGCGCTCGCGATCCAGTTCCTCCTTGCAGCGGAACTTAGTCGAGGTCGTATTTGTTTTTGCCTCTGAGGGCGGGAGGTAACCTTTGGAGCAGTTGCACATGAGACAGATCAACAGCAGGCTTGTGATCATATCGGGCGCCGCATTGCTTGCGAGCACGGTGCTGGCTGCGGGGCAGGGAGCTTCCGACCGCAGGGAGGGAGGTGGCCAACAGCAGCCTGGCGTGAGCCAGCCCAGAGGAGGTGAGCAGGGGGGTCAGCAGGGACAACGCGGACAGATGCAGCAATCGCGGCCCTCGACGACCGGTCAGGCGCCCGCGGAGCAAAATCGCGCGCAGGAGAACCGACGGGATCAGGGCCCGGCGGGAACACAGGGGCAGCGTGGCCAGGAGCGCACGCAAGGCCAGAACGAACGCGGCCAGGAGCGCAGCACCCAGGGCCAGAACCCGCGTGGCCAGGAGCGCACCCAGGGCCAGAACGAACGTGAGCAAAATCGCACTCCGGGTGGGAACCGAGAACAGGCGCGGCCCGAGCAGGGGCAAAACCAACGAGGCCAACAGCCGAACCGCACGGAAGGCCGGGGAGAGCAGGGCAACAGGGCGACTGGCGGCACGAGCTCGGTCAATTTGAGCTCCGAGCAGCGCACCAGGCTTCGCCAGACGGTGATTGACGCGCGCGGAGCCCCGAAGGTCAGCCGCGTCGATTTTCCGGTGACCGAAGGCACTATCATTCCCAGGACGGTGCACGTGGTCGCCGTTCCGGAAACTCTGGTCGAGATCCACCCCGAATGGCGCGGCTATGATTACTTCGTCTATAATGATGAGATCATCATCGTCGAGCCGGATACGTTCCGAATCGTCGCAATCGTAGCAGTCTGACCATCACACAACATTTGCGACCAGGGCGGCGATTTTCGTCGCCTTGGCTTTTTTTCTGTCATCTCCCCCGCCGGAACGCTGAAGCTCGCAGCTCTGAGCGACGGCCTTTTCCCCCCACACAGTTGCGGCCTGCCGAAGACCGCTCGACAGACCGCGCTTTACTTTCGACGACTCCTTGTATGTGCCGCTTTTCGCGCCGCCGCGGAGCGGCCGGCGGCTCCCTTGGTCCGCGCCGCTTTGCGGGCGGAGGCGGAACGAGCCGCTGCCGATCGTTGCGCGGCTGCGCGCTTGCCTTGGCGCGACATCGCACGCGGAGAGACGGTGCCGCGAGGCTCGCGCTCGAGGGTCCGCGATACTGCGCGCGCCACCCGCGGCCGTGCTTTCGTCTTGCGCTTGTGTTGCCCGGCTTGGTAGGCATATTCGGCGCTCTTGCGGGTTCGCGCCTTGGCCTTCCCTTTTCCGGGTGGCGGAAGGTCAACACCCGCCCGCCTCGCTTCGGACAGGCCGATCGCGATCGCCTGCTTCGTTGATCGAGCGCCGTGCTCCCCGCCGCGGATCTTCTCGATCTCCTCGCGCACGAACTCGCCGGCCTGGGTGCTGGGGGACTTGCCCGCGCGTTTGTCCCTTTGGGCCCTCTCGATAGCTCGTTTCGTCGGCATCTTTCCTCTCCGGTTATTCTGGCTCGTCTCGTGCGCGGCGGTTCAATGGCTCAAGCGCATCAATACCAACCCTTGTTCCGCAAAATCGATCCGGACTGCGCCGAGGCTCCGCTGTTATTGGTGCGGGGCGGAACGATTGGCGGGCTCATCGATTAATTTGGGTCGGACGATGACCACCGCCAGGAGCAATGCGGTTTTCCCACTACGCTCGATAGCGCTTTGGTAAACGGAGCTTTCTCAAGCGGCCCATGGCTTCCCGTATTGAGGACTATGCACTCATCGGTGACTGCCGGGCGGCCGCGCTGGTCGCGCGCGACGGCTCGATCGATTGGCTGTGCTGGCCGCGCTTTGATTCCGATGCCTGCTTTGCGGCGCTGCTCGGCAACAGTGCCCACGGACGCTGGTTGATTGCACCCTCCGGCGATGAGGTGCGCGTCACGCGCCGCTATCGGCCGAATACCGTGATCCTGGAGACGCGCTTCGAGTGCCGCGACGGCGCGGTGACGCTTGTTGATTTCATGCCCTTGCGCGAGCCGTACTCGAGTGTCGTTCGCCTGCTGGTTGGCGAGCGTGGTGAAGTGGCGTTGTCGACGGAATTGATCCTTCGATTCGGCTATGGCTCGGTCGTCCCATGGGTCGAGAAGCTCGAGGACGGGTCGCTGCGCGCTATCGCGGGTCCCGACATGGTCATTCTGCGAACGCCGGTCACGCTCGCCGGCCGCGAGCTGACGCATGTTGGTTCGTTCGCGGTCGCGGCGGGGCAGCGCGTTCCGTTCGTGTTGACCTACGGGCCCTCGCATCTGCCGCCGCCGCCGCCGCTGGACGTCGAGCAGGCGCTTGAAGCGACGGAAATCGCATGGAGCGAATGCGCAATGAAGTGCCGACCTGCGGGCGAATGGTCGGAGGCGGTCCGGCGGTCGGTGCTGACGCTCAAGGCGCTCACCTACGCGCCGACCGGCGGGATTCTCGCGGCGCCCACCACCTCGTTGCCCGAAGCACTGGGGGGCACACGTAATTGGGATTACCGCTATTGCTGGCTGCGCGATGCAACCTTCACTCTTCTGGCCATGATGCACGCCGGCTACTATGACGAGGCGCAAGCGTGGCGCGACTGGTTGGTGCGCGCGGTTGCCGGCAGCCCTGAGCAGGCGCAGATCCTTTATGGCATTGCCGGCGAGCGGCGGATACTCGAGTTCGAGGTTCCCTGGTTGCCGGGATACGAAGATTCCGCGCCGGTGCGCATCGGCAACAAGGCCTATGAGCAGCTTCAGCTCGACATTTATGGCGAGGTGCTGGACGCTTTCTATCAAGCGCGGCGCAGCGGCCTGGAGCGCAGCGATTCCGCAGCGGCTGTGCAGATCGCTTTTTTGGACCATCTGGCCAAAGTCTGGCGCGATGCCGACGAAAGCATTTGGGAAGTGCGTGGGGGCCGGCGTCAGTTCACCTATTCGAAGCTGATGGCATGGGTCGCATTCGATCGTGCGGTCAAGGCCCATCAGGCCTTCGGGCGCAGCAACCATGCTCGCGCAGAAAGTTGGCGCGTGCTGCGCGACGAGATACACGCCGACATCTGTGACAACGCCTTCGACGCCTCGCTCGGCAGTTTCGTGCAGTCCTACGGCGATCGCGAACTCGACGCGAGCCTGCTGCAGATGCCGATCGTGGGCTTCCTTCCCGCAGACGATCCACGCATCAAAGGCACGATTGCGGCAATCGAGCAGAACCTCCTCGTCGATGGTTTTGTCATGCGCTATCGCACCGAGAGCGCGCCGGATGGGCTGCCGCCCGGCGAGGGCGCATTTCTCGCCTGCAGCTTTTGGCTGGTCGACGCCTATGTGTTGCAGAAGCGGTGGGACGAAGCCCGTGCTCTCTTCGAGCGGTTGGTGGGCCTGAGCAACGATGTTGGGCTCCTGAGCGAGCAATATGATCCGGCAAGCCGGCGCCTCGTGGGCAACTTCCCGCAGGCCTTCACCCACGTCGCGCTGATCAACAGCGCGTACAATCTCACCCGCGCGATGGGGCCGACGGAGCAGCGTGCGCAAGTGAAGGCGCCGGCTTCGGCCTAGTGTCGCCGATTTGAAGTTCCTGCTACAGGGGCCGCAATCTCATTCGGGAACTTCAAATCGAAAAGCGACACTAGAATCACATGTTCGCTAGTGCCCCTTTCTTTCCGAAGTTCGTGCCGAAGGGTGCCGCGATGTATCACGAACTTCGGAAAGGGGGCACTAGGAGATGCGTGCCCCGGGCAGGGCTGCGCCGCGTCGGAACCGATGTCCGACGTAACCGTTGGTACGGGGTACCTGCCGTCTCACCGCAACTCTCCGGTGCCCGTCCCAATGGATACGCTCCTGGTCAAGATTCTCGCGACCGCGCTCACCCTCAGCCAGGCGATCACCGCCCCGGACAAGATCAAAACCGAGTTCGACCGCAGCACGGATCAGGCGCAGGTGATCTCGCTTCTGCGCGATGGTTGCACGCATGTCCGCAAGGCCTTCGAAATCGAGGACCTCAACCTCGACGAGTTGATAACCACTGCAATGCAGGATCCCGATGGGACTGAGGGTGGAAATGCTGCTTTTCACGGGATCAAGTTCGCGGACCTGTACAGTGCCTACCGCGAGTTCTGCACGAACGAGCGGCCGCCCGCCTGGGGCTTCGACCCGGGCGCGGTGATCGACTTCTACAACAAGACGCTGGCCGACCTTCCGGATCCGGCGCGGCTCAAGAACCTCGAGCTGCCCGGAGAGACCGTGCTGCTCGACCGCAACGGCAAGAAATTCAAGGAGACCTATGCGGCCAATCAGCGCCGCATCTCGGTTCCGCTCAGCGACATTCCGATTTTTGTGCAGAAGGCCTTCGTATCGGCTGAGGACAAGCGCTTCTACGAGCATTCCGGCATCGATGAGCGTGGACTGATCCGCGCCGCGCTGGCCGACTTCGCCAAGAGCGGGCACCCCGAAGGGGCATCCACCATCACCCAGCAGGTGGTGAAGAATCTCCTGGTCGGTGACGACGTCAGCTACGAACGCAAGATGCGCGAGATCGTGCTCACCTCCCGCCTCGAGCGCGTGCTCAGCAAAGACGAGATTCTGAAGCTCTATCTCAACACGATCTATCTCGGGCGAACCTCATGGGGGGTCGAAGCGGCGGCGCGCAGTTACTTCGGGAAGTCCGCGCGCGATTTGACCCTTGCGGAGGGTGCGCTGCTCGCCGGCCTGCCCAAGGGCCCGAGCTATTTCAGCCCCGATCGCTATCCCGAACGCATGGAGGAACGGCGCGCCTACGTGCTGACGCGCATGCAGGAAGACGGCGTGATCACCGCCGAGCAGGCGGCGCAAGCGAAGGCGGAAAAGCCGCATCTGATCCCGTTTGCGAAGCCGCAGCAAGATTTCGGCTTCCACTTCGCCGATCAGGCGATGCGCGAGGCGCGAACGCTTGCGGCGGCCGATGGCGCGGGCTCAAGCTTCAGCACCATTACCACTACCATCGACACCCAGTTGCAGCGGAACGTCGAGGCGGCGTTGCAGGAGGGGCTCTCGCGCTATGAGCGAAATTTCGATCGCGTGCGGTTCCAAGGACCGGAGGTGAACCTCACTTCGGCCGTATCCCGCATCGAAGCCAATGCCAAGCCGAATGGCGGTGATGCGCGGCCGGCCTGGCAGCGTGCTTTGGCGGAGGCGCGGCTGCCTCTTTATGACGTCCATTGGACGCCTGCTGTGGTGCTGCCGGGGCGCGACGGCAAGCACTCCGAAGGGCTGCGGGTCGGCCTCGCCGATGGTCGTACCCTGCCGCTTTCGGTCGATAGCAGCGCCATCCGGCGGAGCCTGAAGCTGCTCGACGTGATCTACGTTCAGGTGAACGACTCCAAAGGACGCTCGGCGCGCGCGGAGCTGCGCGTGCGTCCGCAAGTGCAGGGGACTGCGGTCGTCCTTGAGAACGCGACCGGGCGCATTCTGGCAATGGCCGGCGGTTTCTCCTATCCGCTGAGCCAGCTCAATCGCGCGACCCAGGCGCAGCGCCAGCCGGGCTCGGCCATCAAGCCGCTGAGCTATCTCGCGGCGCTCGAAAGCGGGCTGCAGCCGAACACCTTGGTCCGCGACGAGCCGATCACATTCGCGCCGATTGGCGGCCGTGGGGCCGAGGACTGGTCGCCGAAGAACTATGAAGGCGAGGGGGGCGGCACCATCACGCTGCGCCAGGCGCTGGAGAATTCACGTAACCTTGCGACCGCGCATCTGCTCAAAGGCGGTATCGAGGCCAAGCCTGAGCAAAGCCTTGATCGCGTCTGCGCGCTCGCGCTTCAATACAGCATCTATCGCGACTGCGTCAGGTACTATCCTTTCGTCCTCGGCGCGCAGCCTGTGCGGCCGATCGATCTCGCCGCCTTCTACGCGGCCATCGCCAATGAGGGCGTGCGCCCGGCGCCGCATGCAGTCGAGTCCATCGAGCGGGACGGCATGACGTACAAGCGCGAGCCGCCACAGCCAATGGACGTCAGTGCCGACGATCGCGCCGCGTTCTATCAGCTCAAGACGATGCTGCAGGGCGTGGTGCGGCGCGGCACGGCGCACGCGCTGTCGGCGCTGGCTCCTTACGTGGCGGGCAAGACCGGCACCACGGAGGATGAGAACGACGCTTGGTTTGTCGGCTTCACCAACGACATCACGGTCGCGGTCTGGGTCGGCTACGACAATGCCGGCGACAGTCGCCGAACGCTTGGCGACGGGGCGACCGGGGCGGCCGTCGCGGCTCCGATCTTCGCATCCATCATCGATGCGGCCTGGAAGGGGGGTTATCCCAAGACACCGCTGGCGCCGCCCTCTGCGCTCGCCCAGAAGGACCTCTCCTGCACCGGGATCGATCCGGATTCGGGCGAGGCACGCGGCCGGCGCAGCTCCGGCGAATGCCTGCGTCTCGATAGCAAGGGGCATCCGATGGATGCGCGTTATCGCCTGGTCGCGCGCGACTCGGGTGCGCGCCGGCGGGACACCGACGATTCCGGTCCGGGCCAGTGGCGCGATCCTGATGGCTTTACGGCTTACGGCCGCTCCGGTCCCGGCGGTTGGTCCAACGGACCCGGTGGCTGGTTCGGTGGGTTCGGCGGCTATCGTCCGCGCGGCTTCTGGAACTGGTGATGAGATTGCGATGATCCGCAAGCTGAAGTCCGGGCAATTCCGGCTCTATTCGCGCAAAAAGGATGCGAAAACGGGCCGGCGGCGAAACCTCGGCACCTTCGATACGCGCGCGGCGGCCGAAAAGCACGAGCGGGCGGTGCAGTACTTCAAGCGCGCCAGATAGACTCCATAGATCCTTGCGAAACAGACCGGTTGGCAGCGATCAGCCGTTCAAAAAACGAAGGGCCGCCAGCGGGCGGCCCTTCGCGAGTCGATCGGCCGCGCGGTGCGGCCGCTGACGCCACCGCTTTAGGGACACGGATGGCGTTGGCCGTCGTAGCCCAGATAGGTGCCAGTGGCGGGATCAAAGGACCGGAAGCGCTGCTGGCAATACGCTATCGCATCGGGGTCGGCCCCGTATGATGGAGCGCCGTAGTCGTAGCCGTAGCTGTAATAGCCCGGGCCGTAGTCATAGCCGTAATAGCCCGGGCCGGCGAGCGCGCCGCCGACAATCGCGCCGGTCGCCGCGCCGGCCACGAAGCCCGGCCCAAATCCACGCCCACCCCAGCCGCGGTCGCGCCACTGCACGGTCTGGATCGCGGAATCGGTGCCGTTCTGCAAGCCGAGCGGCGCGCTCAGAGGGGCCGCGCTTGCGGAGCCAGCAAGGCAAACTGGGACAGCCGCCACCAGGGCTAGGGCGAGAGCTCTCGAACGCAGGATCATGACGATCTCTCCTTCTCTTTTCTTCCAACAGCAAGCGGCGAGCCGCGAGGACCCGCCAGGGCTGCTGGAGCTTCCGATACCAGGGCAACCGGATGGCTGGACGACTGTTCCCGAGTTCCACTTTTTGCCGCCTCTCACAAAGCGGTGTGGTGGCACGGGGGCGAGGGCCCGCAAGCTCACCAGAAGGATCTGGTGTCGAGCAGGGCCGAGCTTGCGCGGCCCGCATCGGCAAGCGCGGCATCGAACCGCCTTTGCTCGTAACCGGACAGAAGGCCGGCCGCGAAGGCGCGCTTACGGTCGCCACGCTGTTTCCCCGCCCTTGCGGCCAGGCCTGCATTCGCTCTGAAGAGGCCCTCATGCACCACGATGTCGTTGAGATCACCGAGCGCATCCTGCAGCCCTTTGAGCTTCGACAGGAACGTCTTGCGTCGTTTGCGGGCCTTTTTGCCGGAGAACAGCGGGGCAAAGAACTCTGCGGAATAGCGTAAACGTTTGCCCTGAATGCGCAGCTTGTGTCGGCCGCGGGCGTCGAGCTCTTCGAGCGCCTTGGCCTTCTTGCGCAGCTTGCGCCAGCGTCGACGCAAGGCCGCCGCCGCGAAGCCGGCGATCGGCGCTTCGCTGCGCAAGTGCGAGAGATCGTCCTGCGAGGTGGCCCAGTGCCCGATCTCGAGCCAGGCAGCGAGGTCAATCAGGAATCGCCGAAACCGGGGTGAATCGACGGCGGTTTTTGCACGCTGCACGGCCTGTGCGCGCCGCTCCGACAGGTCCTGGGAAATCGTCGAGAGGCCCGGCAAGCCCGTGGACCGCCGACGCGCCGGGATCACAACGCGGCCCAAGAGCACATCGAGCTCGCGTGCGGACGCGAGCTCCCCGGTCAGCCACTTAACCTCGTGCTTGATCGCTGCCGTCTCAGGATCATTCCAAATCTCGCGGAATGTCGACATCGCGGCGCGAAGCCGGCGCAGCCCCACCCGCATTTCGTGCACGCCCTCGGGATCTCCCGCCAGCAGGGCCGGCGCGTTGCCGGCGACTTGCTTCAAGCAACAGCGGCCGACCGCACGCGCGCCCTCCGCCACGCTCATCTGCGGATGAAGATCGGGTGCCTCGGCCTTTGCTGGATGGGCGCTCGCGCCGTTGATGAGGTTGTAGCCGCGTTCAGCCTTGCTTTCTACCGCAAGTCGAGCCGGCAGCGTCTCGACAAGGCGGGTTGCCAGCTCGAACAACGCCTCTTGCTGGCCGCGCTTGAGCTCGAGCTCAAGCTCGCACAGCGCCTGCGACTGCTCGCCGGTATCAATCCGGCCCTGGTCCAACGATATTTCGATGCTGCAACCATCGCGGCCAAGACGATAGATCCGTCGCTGCACCCGCGTCTCGAAGATCGGCTTGAGCTGTCCACGCAGCTTGGGGTCAAGATGCGGCCCCGGCGCGTTGCCTCCCGCCAGGCTGAGATCGGGCTCGTCCCCGGCGATCTCGTTCTCCCATTCACCGCGCTCGAACAGCGCGGAACCCGAGAAAGCCTTGATCGTTTGGATATGCCGATCTCCGATCCTGCGCACGCGAAGCAGGATGCCGTTCTTGCGGAGCTTCTGCTTGTCGGTGTCGAAGTAGACCGAAACGGCCTTCTCGGTCCGGGCGGGAGTCTGCAGCTTGCGCAGGATCGGAAGCGACTCCAGATGAGAGAGGCTTGCCGGCGGCAGTTCGAGCTTTAGCTCCAGCTCGGTCATGAGCGCGCTCACCCGGTTGCTTTGACTTTATGCGACATGCGACCGCGTGCCCTCCCGGCGGAGCTCGCGATGTGTCGGGCTCCTTACCCCAGAGAACCAGCTGTCACGCCGAGCGTTCCAACGCGAGCCGCCGATTCAAAATCCACAATCGATCCATGCGCGCCGCTTTCGCTTCCGGCGACACAACCCGGCCACTATCTCGGGTCAACCGGCGCAGCTCTGGTCGGCGCCAGCGAGAGACATCGGCCCCATGCTTCGAAGCTGCGATGCTCGTCAGACCGTGGGCGCATGGCCCAGATCAGTTTGGGAAGGAGCCGGTCGGAATCCGATATATGACCTCGGCAAGCTCAACGCCGCTCGGCTTTCGCAGCGTTCCTTTTCCGACAAGCTTCCCACCCAGAGACTCCGCCAAGCGCCGACTCGGCAAATTCTGTTCGGCTACCGGATAAAGAACCGCCTGCTTGCCGAGCTCCGCGGCGGCAAACGCCACAACCGCCGCGACCGCCTCCCGGCCGAACCCGTGGCCGTGCATTGTCTCCTTGATCCATATCCCGACCTCCGGCTCGGGCCGGAGGATGTGGTGCAGGCCGGCCATTCCGAGAAATTCGCCGGTGGACGCGAGGCGCACCGCAACGGCCGCGTCGATGCCGGCAACCATCATCGTGCGCCAAATTCTCCAGATCTGCTCGAACGACTCCAGCGAAGGAGCCGGGTCCCAGCTCATATAACGGGCGAGCGTCGCCGTCGCCGCAGCATGCGCCTCCTGCGCGTCGCGCGGCGCAAAGGCGCGCAAGAGCAGGCGTTCGGAGCGAATAGATATCGAAGAGAGGTCCACGCATCACCAACATGCAAGTAGCCCAAGCGCTTGCGCGCCTGCCCGGATCTGTGAAGGGTCCTATCGCGCGCAGATCGTTTGACCTCGGGTCGCCAATCGGCTTGCTCGTAAAATTGAAATTGACGATTCGGCCTGGCAGGAAAACCCCACCGGGCTCGTCATGGCGCGGCGGATGCGACTTTGCGCTAGAGCGCTGCTCAACTACTACTATAGCGCCGTTCTTGTTCCTTCGCCCGATCGCCTAATGTCAGTCTTCGCGAAATCCTCCCCCTTGAACAGAAGCGGTTCTCCGCGGGTGACCGCAAGCGCATAGGAAAAGCAGTCGCCATAGTTGAGTCCGGCAGCATGCCGCCCTTTGCCATAGCGCCGCCACGCGCGGCGTGCCGCGTCGATCTGTTCGGCATCGACCGGAACGGCCTCGGCCCCGACCTTGAGCAGCCACAGATCGAGCTCGCGGCCGCCTGCATCACCCAGCCGCGTTTCAAGCACGATCGTGGCTTCATGCACGGTTGCTGTGGAGATCAAGCGGACCGGATCGTCGGCGATCTGCGATTCGAGTTCTGCCGCGTCGGGCTCATTGAGGGCGATCGCCACGATGGCGGAGGTATCAATCACCATCAGCGCGGCAGCCCGTGCTCGTCATAATCAAGGATCTGCTCAGGCGTCCGGTCATCGATGACCGGCATCTCGCTCCAGCGCCTCCGGATTTCTGCCAGCTCCTCCAGCAGGATGGCTCTCCGGGAATGACCGCCAACCCGGTGCAGCCGTTCCTCGATCGCTCGCCTTGTCGCCGTAGTAATGTTCTCGCCGGTGAGACGCGCGAGATCGCGTGCCAGCCGCTCGGTTTCTGGGTCTTTGATGCTCAGCGCCATCGCCGGGGTTCCTTGGTTCCTCTTTAGGGATATTCAACCTACGATTTCCCACAAGGCGGCCCTTTGACTAGTGGATCAAAATAGAACAAAATAAGAACATTCCCGCGACCCAAGCGGCGAACCACGCCATGGAGGCGGCACGCCCGTGGAAACGGAATTTTTGGAAAATAATGGATTAATCTTGCTCTCGCGCTGCGCTGGCCGGACTCAATCCACTGGAACAACGCATCTTCGACGGAGCATGCGGTTCGGGAATGCTGTTGACGGCGGCGTTTCGACGACTGATGCGCGCGCAACGTGCCGCGGCGCTTCGCGCGAGCAATAATGACGAATATGACTTTGCTTTTGCTTGAGTTGGAAAAGAATGGCGCGAATCTTCAATGTGCGGGAATCAAGAAAAATTCCGAGCTGCTGCCAAGGGTCGCGGCATTCGATTCTGCGCACCAACGACTTGCACCGCATTTTACGCCGTTTCAATTGGCGCACCTGTTTGTTCCGCTGCCGGGTTAAAAGCTGGCGCCAGAACATCGGTAGGCGCCGTTGGGCAGTCGCCGACCGTGCCACGCGCGCGAATTGAAGGAACGGCGGTGCTCCTTTGCCGGGGCAGAGCGCGAAGAGCAGACCTAAACCGAACAAATCGCCAATGCAGCCTAAGAGCCGTTTGGCCTCCAATATCGCGTGCAGGTCGTTTGACGTCGCTGCGCCAATGGGCCTACTCGTGAAATTGAAATTCACGATTCGTGCCCGGCTGGGAAACCTCGCCGGGCTTTGCTTTGACCGCCACGCATCACGAGTCCTGGTTTGTGTCTCTTCGTTGTGAAGATTGTAAGCCATCGTTCTGCGCTACGCGCCGCGCAGGTCATCAGAATGTCCGTAGAGGGCCCCGTGCTCCTTCTTTGATCCCTTCTTTGCGCCGGTCCGGCGGGTGCTTTTCTGCCGCCATCCAACACTCGCGCAGCAGTGCGCGTGCGCGCGCCAGGCGCGACATCACCGTGCCGATCGGGGCATCGATTATTTCCGCAATCTCCCGATAGGAGAGGTCTTCGATTTCGCGCAACACGATGACCTCGCGGAACGCGTCGGGCAGGGCAGCCACCAAGTCGCGGATGGTCTGCGTGTCGAGCTTCTGAAGCATGCGCGCTTCCGGGGTCTCCTGCGCTTCCTGCCACATCGGGATGGTATCGTCGGGAGTCTCCTGTGTGGAGTTGACGTCGTACAGAACGGCGCGCGACCGCCGCGCGAACTCGACTCGGCAGACGTTGCGCAGGATCGCAAGCAGCCAAGGCTTGATGTCTTGATTGCGCAGGGTGTCGAAATGACGTAAGGCGCGCAAGTAACATTCCTGTACTGCATCTTCGGCGTCGGCGGGCTCCCGCAATAAATGGCGCGCCAATGTGTAGACTGCATCGAGATGAGGCACTGCCGCCTCACGAAACCGCTGTGCCCGCGCCGCATCGTCGGCTTCTTTTCGGTCGAAAACCACCGTCACACCGCCACGATCCCGTTCAGCTACGGCGCAATGCGTGATGGTCGCGTACGCGTTGCTGCCCGCATGAGCGCGAGCGGCTCTGTGTCGCCACCGTTGATGTTGGGGTCATGTCCAGCCTCCAAGGAATTGGCATCCGGAAGCTTGATCGCGAAGACCCCAGTTTTATTCCGGGCGTCCGATCAGTTGTCCGTTTTTTGTGGAGCAGGAATGCGCGAACGTGCCGACATCTCGAATCGATCGGTCCTACTCGCTGCGGGTGACGGAATAAATTTGAATTGTCTTCGATCCGGAGGCCGAGTGCCTGATCGGCCGGGTGCGGCTCGCCCATGCTTTCAGACGATGCGCGTTCTGCGGCGGCGCCCTTTGGCCATCCGATAGGGTGAACCATGGTTGTTACTGCCACGAAGGGCCGCTTGAGGCGGCCGCTCGCCTGCATCCTGTTTGTTACCCTTTCGTTTGCTTGTTTGAATCGGGCATCAACAGGCGATGGCCCGCGATTTGCGACAGGGTCGCGAGCCTGTGGGCTCAAATTCGAGCCGGGTCCTATTCTTGACGGCCGCCACCGGCAGCCGACACCCGGTAAATTCAAATCGCGAATGCAAGCGCTTCCGGAGGTATGCCAAATGGCTGTGAGCGCCCGTCCTGCGTCACCCTCCGCCTGCTCCAGCGGTGATTTGGCAGCGGGAACAAACCCCGCCGCGAACCCTGGTGTTGAAGATCGCTGATAGCGTCAGGACCAAAGCTGCCGACCTCCGCGGCGCACCGGGCGTTCTTCGATTTACCAACAAAGCTGGCTCGTGCGGATACGCGCCAAAGAGAGATCGAGGTCGTGGTTCAGTGAGTTGGCGAGGCTTGGGTGCTCAGGCGGAAATAGAAGGGCCCCGTCGTTGATCCCTTCCGGGTAAGTGGAATCTCGAAAGGGAAATAAACAATGTTCAACAACTTAAAAATGACCGCAGCTGCTGTGCTGGTGCTGGCCGTCTCCTCTTTGGCGCTGGCAAATGGTGCCGCAGCTCAACCCGGAAAAATGCAGAGCCGGGAACAGGGAATGCATCAAAAGAGCGCGGCTCATGCGCACCCCGCAGGATCAATGTCGAACGACGTACGCAGGAATCTGGAATCACCGTTCGCTGCAAGCTCCTGCCCGGCGCTTGAAGGATACCCCGACTGTCATTGAGAAGAGGAGGTGGCGCCTTCTCGTGCAGGCGCCACTCCAACTTCTTTCCAATCAGTTTGACGCGCCGGCACTTCACCGGGTCGGTACAGTCCCTCGGGAACACAGGCAGCTCGCTATCACCGAAAAGGGTGCACCGGGCGTCGTCCACAGTGCCGGTTTGATTATGTCCTGCGACGCTTAGTGCAGCACGGCCTTCTTGCGTGCGCGGTGAGCTTGAATTGAGGTCGACGCAGAGCCAAAGGCCCTGGTGGCGAACTGTCCGAAGATATCGCGATGGTAGACCGGATTGACGCCTTCCATGCTGCCTGGGACCATGTAACCGCCCGTCTCGTTTCCGCTGTCGTTCTCGTTGGACGCCAGAGCGGTAGACGCGGCGCCGCCGAGCACGATAGCAGCGCACAACCCGATTTTGATCTTAGTGAACATTGTAGATCTCCTGCTGTGATGTGGCTTCCGCCGAATAGATCGAAAGCGGTTGGGCTTTATTCCGATAAAGTTCATCAGCGATATGCGTGCGATCGAAGATGGAGTGAGCGCGATGGCAAAAGCCGCATTCAGGCGGAATCTGGAGAGCTCCGAAAGCAAATGCATGCTCGCGGGACCTCTTGGCCCCTTCGGATCTGATGGCTGCGGTTCAGGTGTTGGCCGCCGCGCTTGCAGCAAATGCGTCATGAACCGCTTGCAGCTGGTCTGACGGCAGGTCCCCGACGACGCATAAATTGAGGCCGCCTTGAGACCAAAGCTCGACGTTCAGGCCTTGCATGGATCTGATTCTGGTGTCGCGTTCGGCGCCATCGCCTTGAGCTATGAACAAGTTGACGATGTGATCATTGCGCCGGTACGCGATCGCGGCCACAGGCTTGCCGAGCACATAATCGACCCGGCTGCCGACGAGAGTGAACCCCTGTGCACTCAGGTCGGGAATGGGCGGCGTGACGCCGAGGCGGAGGCCGAGCCAAGGCTTGACCACGCTTCGGTCATCGCTCTGCAGGTCGGTCAGGCGGTTCGCCTCCAGCGAGCGCATATGTGCCGAGACGACATCGCTCACCAGGGCCTCATCTCCGCCAGGACTTAAGACGGCAAACATGAAAAGCGCAGTCGCTGCGGCGGAGACCGCCGGCGCCAGGGCGGGCCAAGCAACGGGCCAAGCAACGGGCCAAGCAACGGGCCAAGTAAACAACTTTCTGCGCGGTGGCTTGGATGGCACGGGCAGGGCCGCTGACGATAGTTGCCGCATGATTGCTGCGGAAAGGCGAGGCGGTGCGGAAAGCCGCAGCCGCGTCTTCAACATCCCCTCGCGCATCGCACGAAATTGGGCCAGCTCCGCCGCACAGCGGCGACACCGGCGGACGTGAGCCGTGACCTCGCGAGGGTCGATCTCGTCATCGATCAGGCCATGCAAGAGAGGCCATGCTTGCTCGCAATGCATTCCGCGAATCTCCGCTGGTGCGCCGCGCTGCATTGAGCAGGATCGGGGCACTTACTGCGCATAGATCAAGCGAGGCCGCGCTTTATTCCATAATTCATACGGGCGCTCGGCGGAGGGTCGTCGTTGTGCGGTTTGTTTGACCTGGCGGGGCCAATCGGACTATCAATGAAATTGAAACTGACGGTTCGTGCCCGGCCAGGAAGCCGCGCCGGGCTTTGCTTTGAAGATCGGGCCTGAGATGGCCCGACTCTTTCGCCAGCCCTGATCGCTCAGCGTGCCTGAACCGGCTTGGCGGGCGCCTGCGGTTGTTTCCGGACTTTGATTTGCGATCGCGCGCTCATAGCAATGCGGTTTCGCGACTTGTGCGGAGCCTAGCTACCATTATACCTCCATCTTGGCAGAACGAACCCAAAATTCCTGAACAAAAACAAGGCCTGAGAAAATTGCCGCGATCCGTTGTAGGAATGGACCCGGACCAACCCTGCGAGCTGACGTGCGACCGGACCAACCCCACCGCTTCTCTGTTGCGCCCATGATGGAATGGACGGACTCTCCGGAAAAGCGAAGTAATCCCATTACTTAGAGGTGGTCAGAATCGTCGTGCAGTACCAATTGCCGTACAGCCAAATCTTTTTTCGTAGCGCGGCGCAGGTGCGCGTGGTTTGGTGTGCATCAGGTCGTCCGCTCGTCGAATCGTGCATTACGCCAATCCGCGCGGACCTGCGCTTTGTGATGCCGCCCCCATGTTCGCGGACGGTTATACAAAATAGCGAAACGAAGTCTCGACAAGGTCATCGTCGCCGTACTCATCGAGTATTCCGCCCACCCGCCGCGCGAACGACAGCGATACTGGCCATTTGCCGCGGATGTCCGCTGTGTTCCAGTTCATGCGGGTCAGATTGAGCACGTCTTGTGCCGCAGCTATCGGTCTCTCAGGGCCTAAGCAACGGACCTCGAAGGGCTGCGGAACGTGGGGCCCGGGGTAAGTGCCCAGCTCCGGCATGAAGCCCGAGGTGAAAAGGAAGCTGCGGGCATCATTGATCGTGCAAACCGTGCCGACCTTGGGCGGATATGAGCCATAGCGCAGCAGGCGGAACAGGCTAGGAACCAGTGTGACCATCGAGACGATCGGGATGTCCTTCAACGCGGCGTCGAAACCCGCTCGCTCGGCTTCGTCGAAATACGAGGTCTTGTGCAGCACCACGCGGAGAGGGGCTCCGCCTGTCCGCAACTCGTATTCGGCCAGAACATCCTTGGCCAGATCAAAAGCCTGCACCTCCGAGAGATGAACATTTCGGCCCTGTTCAGGCTCGACCGGCACGCCATGCCCCCTGATGGCGAAGCCTTCGCCGTCGCTCGAAAATGCCTGCGCCAAACTTGAGCGGACAATCGTCCTTTGTGTCGTTCGAAAATGATGGAAGCTGATTCCTACAAAGCAGGTATCGGGACCAGTTGGCGGCAGCCGCCAAGGCACGCCGCCGGCCTTGTAGTAAACTCCAACAGAGAAATTCCATGCGCGCGTAGCCGGATCCTGGTTGCGTTCCGCATCATCGAGCAGCGCATCGGTGACCAATTGGATCGGCAGGCGACTCCGTAGCGCCCGCGCCTTGAGGGCGTGCCGCAGATCGCGTTTCAGAAAATCTTCACTGGTCTGCTCGACCTCATCGAGCAGATCGAACAGATCGAGCTGGCTGCTGGTCCTCGCGCGCTCGATCGCCTTGGCACGTTTGCGCTCATCGTCGGTCGCCTTCCGCTCCACCGCGCTGACCTTGTCGAACACATTCTCGGGAATGCACATCAAGACGATGTCAGGCCGGTTGAGGTCGCGCGCGGCCAAGCGCGCATGGGCGTCCGCATAGAGATCGACCACACGCTGAAAGGCATCGTAGGCGTCGCCTTGCAGCGCATGCGCGAGGTCGTCATTCGTGTCGGACGACAGCGCGATCGACGATTGATCGGGTGCGATCAGCCGCTTGTGAAAGGCGTCGGGAAAGCCGGGAAACGGCTTCCTGAGGAGGCTTGCCTCGCCGAGCATGGGAATCTCGCGTCCGCATCGTTCGAGCCACCTTCGCGCCGCGACGACTTGCTCCGCCGGACCGAGGATGCCGACATGCACATGATCCTTTCGCGCTGAACCGAAGCGCAAATCAAACGGACCCGCCGCGACCAACCCGGCTTTGGGCTCGCTGTGCGCGCTGGCTCCTCCGAATTGGAGGCGGGGCGGCTGCAACTCGACGATTGAAAGATTAATCGCCATTGTCGGCCTCGTCAGTCTCACACGGCTCGCCGTCCGTCTCGTCTTCCTCCGACTCCAGCGCAAGCTCCTCAAGCTCTGCGTCCAACCTCAGCAAGTCTTCGTCGATCTCCTGGTCGCGTTGCGCCACTTCGTCGAAGGCGGACATGTTGAACGAAATCGTTGGCGGGCGCGGCGAGAGGAGGACCGTCGGCGCGAACCGCGCGAAATCGTTATCGGGCCGATGCTCGAGCGCGAAAAGGCCATCGGATTCCCCCGACAGAACGGCCAGCCAGAATGAGACATCCTGCAAAACGGTGGGATTGAAGTCGCGCGCCGCTCGACGTGTCGAAAGAATGTTGGTGCGCTCCCGACTGATCGGCTTGCGAAGTCCGTCGCGGGTGAACGCATAGCCAGGCGAGATCACCAGGGCCCAGTCATTTGCAAACCGCATCACCGAAAAGCTGAACGACTTGTGCTCGTAATAGACGATGTCGTCGGAGTCCCGCTTGGTCCGGGCCTTGACGACCGTGCGCGTGGCCTTTCGCAGGCGCCCTTGGTAGCTCACCTTCAACTCAGGCTCGTCGCCACGCCCAAAATATGCGCGACGCCGATCAAATTCGATTTGAAGCCCCTTGGCCTTTAAGTGCTCAAACACCAGCTCGTGAAGCAGCTTCAGGGCGGTCGCTTCACCTCCCGGCAACGCGACGAGTTCGGAGAAGCTCATGGTTTCGATATCGCCGGGATCGAATGGCGAGACCAACGTATCGGCAAGCTCCTCAAGATTGTAAAACGTGTAAAAGCGTCCGTCACTGACATGACCTGGAGGGACAGCGAGGCCCTGAGCGCTCCGGTAGAAACTCGCGTTTGAGCTTGCGCTGGTGCCGGAATGCCAAACCTTGTCGGGCATCGATGAGATCGAAATCAAATTGGTGGAGAAGCGGACCGTCTCCTCGGCAACTGGCAGTGCGGTGTTGGTGATCTCGTCGACCGCCTCCGGACGAGCCTCGATGGTGACGATGAATTGACGGTTATCTTGTGAGGGACCAAACGCGACCGAGCCGTTATTGTTCACCGTCGCAAGGACCATGTCCGACAAGCCAGATCCGCGGCGATCCATCTGGCCACCGCCATAGAAGAGATCGGAAATGGCGGGATTGCGATAGCCCTTGATCGGGCTTCTGCGGCCAGCAATCGCCTCTTGAAACGGCTGGTCGCCGACCTGCGCGGCAATTTCTGCTATCAACCCGCCAGGGCTTGTGACCGTGATCGATTTCGGTTGGACCTCGACTTGAATGGCTTCATCCCGATCGTAGTCGCGATGCACAATCGCATTGACGATCATCTCCTTAATGGCGATCGCATTGTAGGCGCTGACGGTGCGCGACACTTCGGCCTTAAGGCGAAATTGGAAGTTCACCAGGGCCAACAGATCGATGAGAGCGTCCAGTTGGCTCCAGAGATTGCCGGTAATGGTACGGCGAACGACGAAATCACCTTCTTGTCCACCCGACTCAAGCTCAGCATCGTCTCCAAAACGGCTCTGGAGCCAGCTTCCAGGCCCGAATGCGCGAAATTCGACACGCGCTTGCTTGAACTCGTTCGATGGATTGCGCGCGAACAGAAGCCAGCCGGCAAGGGTCGGGGTTTTCGTCGTTCCGATCGGCCGGACCAGATCCAGTCGATCCGTCATCTCCTCGATCCATCCGGCATCAAGCTGCCCAGGGCGCCACAGATCGGTCCTGTCGGCGTATTGAGACAGGCGCGCTTGAAGGAGGGACTGTTCGAGCCCGGAAACATCGAACCCGTCGAGTGGTCGCATATCCGCAGGCATGCCAGCAACACTATGACCGGATGGCCGGCGTGTCGGGCGAGCGCCGGCGGCGGTCATGCTGGCGAGCAGGTCATTCTCGATCAGGTGGTCGAAGCCCTTGATCGGTACGAGTTGGAAATTCGAACCAATCCGGCTCGCAAGTTGGGGGACATACAGGGGGAAGGGGCCGCCGACATGGTTGTCCAGGACGCACCAGTAGACTCCGTGCAGAAGACCGCCTGAGCCGGCCTCCGCAAGGAACAGATCGTTCATCACGGAAGCTTCCGCGCCACGGTAGCCGACAACGATGATCGGGTGATCGCGAAGCAGGGGCTTCAATCGATCGACGAGTTGCCCGTCGAGGAACTGGACTTCATCGGTGAGATTCTTGTCCGTGTAGTGTTTGACCGACCCATGCAGAAAAATCAGTTGCGGATCTTGCGGCACCGAACTGAACATAATGTAGTCTGCCGGCGTGCTGATGCTGATGAGCCGGTGGGGACGATTGTGCTGGATAGCTGCTTTTTCGAGGCACTGGTCGAAGTTCGTCGTGAGAACGGTTGAAATCCAGCCCTGATGGAGAATTTGCGTGAGTGCGACGTAGCCGCGCGAGGGCGGCACTTCTTGAGGATTGATGAGCTGCTCAAAAAATTCCCGACGATCACTCTTTACGCCGAGAAGATTGTCGATCGCGTCTGGATAAAGTTCGCCAGAGTCGACATTCGGCCGATACCACGGCTGCGCCGTCAGCCAGGGCCAGTAGTCGGAACGCCTGATCGACATGTCGCTCGGATGTCGACCATTTTCTTTGCACCATGCCCAACGGGCGACCCTCTCGACGGTCTTGTCGGCGGCTGGAATGCCGGATGTGATCGACGCGCCGGCGCCGAGGAACAAGATCGGCTCAGAACCGTCCATCAGAAGGGAGCGCAGCCGGCCGGTGGTCGACATGCGCAGGTTGGTCGAAGTCGATCCAGCACCCCCCAGGCCTGCCAGTGGTTGATTCATCCCGCCCCCCAACACGCACACCAAGCTAGCAGTAGAGGCTGCCGCGTCCGCGCCCCATCCCCAAAAACCATTCGTCTGGCGGGAAGAATCAGGACTACCATGATTCGGTTCATGGAGAGGGGCCGAAGATGTCCGGCGTCGAGACAACAACCGATAGGTAAGCAGCGAAAAGCGATGGGTTAGTGGGCAGTAGTGGCCCACTACCAATAACTGGCTTTGCTTTGTTCTTCTTTCGTTCTATATGCCAACCGAGATGCTTTGCATACGGTACGGCGACGAAAATCTCCGAGTCGCAGCCGTGTCCAAGGATCTCACCCGAGAGAACGCTCTCATTTTCCGGATTATTCACCGGGACAATATCCCATGGATTCTGGACAACGGCCTGCATTGCAAGAATTCGAAGGTGCTGGATCCCAACTTCGTGGAGATCGGAAATCGCGATCTGATCAGTAAGCGCGATCAGCACCCTGTCGTGCCACTGCCATCAGGAACGCTGAGTGACTACATTCCGTTCTATTTCACGCCGTTTTCGCCGATGATGTACAACATCAAGACTGGCTGGGGCGGAATTCGAAAGCGCAACAATGACGAGATCGTCATCTTGGTTTCGTCGCTACGAACGTTGCAAGCCAAGAAGATTCCGTTCCTGTTCACCGATCGGCATGCGTACCTTGCGGCGGCGCAGTTCTATTCGGATCTCGCGCACTTAGATCAGATCGATTGGGACATGCTCCAACGGCGGGATTTCCGCAATGATCCAGACGATCCATCGAAAAAGGAACGGTATCAGGCGGAAGCTCTTGTCCACAAGCATCTGCCCGTCGACGCACTGTCGGGGCTCGTGTGCTACAACGATGATGTGCTCAAGTCCATGAATGCCGCGTTGGCGCAACGCAACCAGACCATGAAAGTGGTCAAGAAGCCCGGTTGGTATTTCTCATGATCGAATTTACACGCGGCAATCTTCTCGAATCCAAAGCCGAAGCTTTGGTCAATACGGTCAACACTGTTGGTGTGATGGGGAAGGGCGTCGCTTTAATGTTCAAGGAAGCGTATCCGGAGAACTTCAAAGCTTACGAGACGGCTTGCAAGAAGAAGGAGGTCAGGGTCGGCCACATGTTCGTTACCGAACGGCAGGCATTAATCGGTCCGAAATGGATCATAAATTTTCCGACCAAGCAGCATTGGCGCGGCGACTCCAAGATGGAGTGGATCGAAAGTGGTCTAAAGGATCTGAAACGGGTCATCACTGAGAAGAAGATACGCTCGATTGCTATTCCGCCGCTCGGGAGCGGGAACGGAGGTCTCAACTGGCCGGATGTGCGTTCCAAGATCGAGGCTGCGCTCGGGGCGTTGAAGGACGTCAGCGTGATCGTCTATGAGCCTACGGAGCAGTACCAGAATGTATCGAAGCGCGCGGGTGTCGAGAAGCTGACGCCGGCGCGCGCGCTCGTCGCCGAGTTGGTTCGGAGGTATTGGGTACTCGGAATCGAATGCTCCTTACTCGAAATCCAGAAACTGGCGTACTTTTTGGAACGCAGCATCAAGAAGCTGCAATTGGAGAACCCCCTCGATCTGCGTTTTCAGGCCGACAAATACGGGCCGTATGCTCCTCGACTGACCCACCTGCTTAAGGGCCTCGACGGCAGCTATCTGCATTGTGGAAAGCGCATCGGCGATGCCGGTCCATTCGATGTGATCTGGTTCGAGGACGCTAAGCGAGACACGATTGCAGCCTATCTGGGGTCGGGTGATGCAAAGGCGTTCCTGCCTGCGCTGGAAGCGACTGCGAAGCTGATAGACGGATTCGAATCTCCGTTGGGTATGGAGCTTCTAGCAACGATCGATTGGCTTATCCAAAACGACGATGTCGCCGCGGACCGGGAGTCGATCAAGACGGCGCTCAAGACGTGGACGGGCGGCGAGACGTCAGCAGCGCGAAAGCTGAAGCTATTCGAGGATCGCCTTGTCGACCTTGCGCTTGAGCGGCTGGCGACGTTCTACTGATCGGGCGCGCCATCACAAGTTTTCTTATCCTGTAGACGCCGAATGTACTATCGGCACGCTGTCGAACTAGGCGAAGATGAATCGCCGCGTTATTTTGCTGCCGTCACTAGAAGTGTGGTGGACGCTTGCTGGATGAGTGCCGGATCGAATGGCGTTGCTGTGCGGAAGGCTGGCGAACTCTTGCCGACCCGAGGTGGTACTGCATGCTGAAATCGGTACTGCCGGGCAGTACCGGGAGGGCAAAATAGGGCCCGCTAAGCCAGACAGTGATCCTCCTAACCAATTGAAGGAAAACGAGAACGCTTAGCTCAAGAACATCGGAGCCTTTGTCGGCCTGAAAGCCGCATAGCCAGATTCGCGACTGGAGTGCTAACCGAATCAATATGTTAGCGCATCGATTTTGCATCGCGCCCATGATGGAATGGACGGACCGGCATTGCCGGTTCTTCCATCGCCTGCTGACGCGGCGCGCGCTCCTCTATACCGAGATGGTGACCACCGGGGCGGTGCTGCATGGCAAGCGCAGCGAGCTAATCGGCTTCAATGGCTTCGAGCATCCCGTTGCGCTGCAGCTTGGCGGGTCAGAGCCGCACGCGCTCGCCGCTTGCGCCCGCATCGGCGAGGAGGCCGGCTACGACGAGATCAACCTCAATGTCGGCTGCCCGTCCGATCGGGTGCAGGAAGGCCGCTTCGGCGCCTGCCTGATGGCCGAGCCCGAGCTCGTCGGCGAGTGCGTGGCTGCCATGAAGGCGGCCGTCAAGGCGCCGGTCACCGTCAAATGTCGGATCGGCATCGACGCACAGGATCCCGAAGAGGCACTGGCACGCTTTACCGAGGAGGTCGTGCGCGCGTGCGTCGATCGGTTGATCGTGCATGCCCGCAAAGCCTGGCTGCAAGGCCTGTCGCCGAAGCAGAACCGTGACGTGCCGCCGCTCGACTACGCGCGCGTCTATCGCCTCAAGGCTTCGCACCCGCATCTGCCGGTGGTGATCAATGGCGGCATTGCAAGCCTGGCGGAAGCGCAAATGCATCTCGATCATGTCGATGGCGTGATGCTCGGACGCGCCGCCTACCAGGAGCCGTGGCGGCTTCTCGAAGTCGACCCGCTGTTGTTTGGCGAGCCGGCGCCCTTCGCCTCGCCGAAGGATGCAGCCGCAGCGCTCATCCCCTATGTCGAGCACGAGCTCGCGCGCGGCACGCGGCTTGCCGCCATCACGCGCCATATTTTGGGATTGTTCCGCGGGCTGCCGGGGGCGCGCGCGTTTCGTCGACATCTCGCTACCTATGCGGTGAAGCCGGGAGCCGGCACGGACGTGCTGGTCGAAGCGCTGGCGCTTGTCTCCGACCGCGTCGGCGAACCGGTCGCGGCATAAGACGGGCAGGGTGATGTATTTCGGCGTCCCTCTGCACGAGCTTGGCTGGCTGTTCCTTCTGATCCTCGGCGGCAGCATGGTGACCGGGCTGTTGGCCGGCCTGTTCGGCATCGGGGGCGGCGGCATCATCGTGCCGATCCTCTACGAGGTGTTCGGCGTCCTCGGCGTGCCGGCGGACGTGCGTCTGCAGCTCTGCGTCGGCACCTCGATCCTGATCATCGTGCCGACCAATATCAGGTCCTTCCTGGCGCATCGCCGCCGCGGCGCGGTGTTGATGGATGTGGTGCGCGTCTGGGCGGTTCCGGCCGTGCTCGGGGTCGCGGTAGGGGCGATCATTGCCGCGTTCGCTCCCGCGACCGTGCTCAAGATCGCATTCATCGTCATCGCCGGCACGATCTCGGCCAAGCTCCTGTTCGGGCGCGACAGCTGGCGGCTCGGCGCCGGATTGCCCGGACGCATCGGGATGGGGATCTATGGATTCATCGTCGGGCTTGCGGCGTCGCTGATGGGTATCAGCGGCGGCTCGCTCTCCAACATGATCCTGACGCTCTACGGCACGCCGATCCATCGCGCGGTCGCGACATCGGCGGGCTTAGGCGTGCCGATCACGATTGCGGGCGCGCTCGGCTACATGGTCGCCGGGCTGCCGCATCAGGCCGAGATGCCGCCGCTGTCGATCGGCTTCGTCTCCTTCATCGGTGTGGCCGTGATGGCGCCGATCTCGAGCTTCATCGCGCCCTACGGGGCGCGGCTTGCCCATCATTTGCCGAGCCGCAGCTTGGAGATCGGGTTCGGGATTTTCCTGATGCTGGTCTCGGCCCGCTTCGTGGCCAGTATGATCTGGTCTACCTAAGGACCCTCATGGGTACCCATGCATCATCAGTTGGTCGCCGCGCACCTCCCAGCTCTGCAGCCGGTTGAGAAAGCTCATGCCGAGCAGACTGGTGCGCAGCTGGCCGGGTTGCGCGATCAGCGCCGGCACCGCATGCTCCTCGATACCGCCGACTGCGAGACGGTCGAGCGTGACCGGAGCGGCGCGAGCGCGGCCGTTGGCGGTGTCGACATTGACCGTATAATTGAGCACTTCCAGCGGCAGGCCGGCCGCCTTGGCGGCTTCCTGGGTCAGCACCACCGAGCTCGCGCCAGTGTCGAGCGCCATGGGAACCCGTGCTCCATTGACCTGAGCGGCGAGCGAGAAGGTCCCGCCACGGCGCACGACTTCGACCGTATGCCCGCGCGCTACCGTGTGGCCCGGGATGAACTCGGCGAGCAGGCGGTCGGACACGTCTTGTAGCTCGAGCCTGTAGGTGTAGCCGATCGCCAGCAGGAGCGCGATCACCGCCCAGATCAGCGCCATTTGCAAGGCGGTGGCGAAGCGCTCGCGGAAGAGCGTGAGAACAAGCGAGCCGACCACGACCACGAAAACGATCTTCACCCCCAGGGATGCAAGATTGATCTCGGCGAGCTCGGAAAAACCCTCTCCGCTCCGCGCCAAGAGCAGCAGGACACCGGCCAAGATCAGGAGCAGGATGAGGAGAAGGCGCTGCACGGCTTTGAAGCCTCCTTTGACTTGAGCCCTGCGGGGCCGGTCCGGATTGCTGGTTCTTGCGTTGGGCCGAACGTCTCTGAATTGCCGCCGAATGTCGTTGCCGACGGTGCGGGGAAGCGAATCTCGGCAACATAGTAGCGATTGAGGGCAAGGCAATCGATGCTGGCGGCTCCGCCCGCGGAGCAGCGCTCAAGGCTTCAGGTCCCCACCTTGAGCCGCAGGGGCTCTCCGGTACCGGGAGATGGTGTCGTTTCGCTCCGCTCCGCCCGCCGCCGCGGCGAGATCGTTGGCGCCGCCTCACCGAGTGGCGCGAGCGCCGCCATCACGCGTTCGGGCGGGAAGGTCACGACCACTTCGGTGCCGATGCGCAGCCTGGATTTGAGCGTGAAGGTGCCGTTATGCAGATCGACCAGGTTCTTGGCGATCGGCAGGCCAAGGCCAGCGCCCTGCTCGGCAGATTTGATCGAGTTCGAGCCCTGACCAAAGGAGGCCAACACGATCGGTATCTCATCTTCCGGGATTCCCGGCCCGCTGTCTTTGACGCTGAGATATTGGCCGCCCGAAGCGGTCCACCCGACCTTCAGCCAAATTTCGCCACCCGGCGGGGTGAACTTGATCGCATTCGACAGGAGGTTGAGACAGATCTGGCGCACCGCCCGTTCGTCGGCCCACAGCCGCGGCATATCGGCCTCGAACATCTGATGAATGGTCAGGCTGCGATTCTTGGCGCGGATCTGCAGGAGATGGCTGCACTCGGCCACCACGTGCGAGAGCGTGATCGCCTCCTCGTTGAGCTCGTAGCGACCCGCCTCGATGCGCGAGAGGTCGAGGATCTCGTTGATCAGGCCGAGCAGATGAACGCCCGAGCTGTGAATGTCAGCCGCATAGTCCTTGTAGGCGGCAATGCTGTGCGGACCGAATATCTCCGCCTGCATCACCTCGGAGAAGCCCAGAATGGCGTTGAGCGGCGTACGTAGCTCATGGCTCATCTGCGCGAGGAAGCGTGACTTGGCGACATTGGCGGCTTCTGCGCGCCGGCGCGCCTCGTCGGAGATCGCCTTCGAGGTCTCGAGCTCGCCGATCAGCGCATCCTTCTCGGCGCGTGCCTCGAGCGTTGCGAGCTGGGTCGAATAGAGCCGATAGGTCAGCAGCGAGAAGTAACACTGCGCGGTCAGCGCCATGGCGGAGAGCACGTAGTCGTGCAGATTGGCATTGAGGGCGAGCTCGAGCGCAACGGCCGCCGAGACCGGCATGGTGGCGGCGAAGACCGCGATCGGCACGCTCGAGGCCAGCATGCTCGAGACCGCCACCACCAAGAGCAGCACGAACAGCATGAAGGTATTCGATCCATCGTCGCCGCCGTTCGGATGGATCAGGACGAACATCCACGCGAGCCCGAACATCAGATCGAGCACGACAAAGCGCAACCGCCATGCGCGCAGATTGAGCGTGCCCTGTGGCTCGGCGAGGAACTGACGGCATTTGGTTACTGTGATCGCGTGGATCACCAGCACCGCACTGGTCCACACGCCGGCGCTGAACGGCCCGATCCACAGGCCGGAGAGGAATCCGACGGTCCCGACCAAGAGCAGGATCACCAGCGATGCCGAGAGGCGGTTCTGGGCGAACAGCCGCAACAGCTCGTAGTCAAACGCCGGGCGCGTTCCGGAAGCCGAGATCAGCCGGTCGCGCGCTTCGCGCACCTTGAGTGCGGCGGCGCGGCGGCGGTTCGCGGACGGCTCGGTTGCCGGCGCAGCATCACGATGGTCGCTGGCAACGCTCATGGTTGGCGGACGGAGCACTCTGGACAGGGTACTGCCTCGAGCCTCAGCCCAAATCCTTAAAATGACCCTTAAGAGACGGCTAAAATCCCTGGTTAATGAAGAATTTCGTCAGGACTTTCGCAACCTTTGCGAGGCCGGCGCAGCGGAGAGGTCGAATGCCGTGCAAAGGGGCGAAGCGCCCCGCAGGCGAACGGGCCGGGCAGCGATCTCAGCGTTCCAGGCGGGCAATCAGGCTCGACGTGTCCCAGCGCCGCCCGCCCATCTTCTGCACCTCGGAATAGAACTGATCGACCAGCGCGGTCACCGGCAGATGCGCGCCGTTGCGGCGCGCTTCGGTGAGGCAGATGGACAGGTCCTTGCGCATCCAGTCGACTGCGAAACCGAAATCGAACTTGCCGGCGTTCATGGTCTTGTAGCGGTTCTCCATCTGCCAGGATTGCGCTGCGCCTTTCGAGATCGTCTCGATAACGGCTTCGACATCGAGGCCGGCCTTCTTGGCGAAATGGATCGCTTCCGCCAGCGCCTGCACCAGCCCGCCGATGCAGATCTGGTTCACCATCTTGGTGAGCTGCCCGGAGCCGGCGGGGCCCAACAGCTTGCACATCCGCGCATAGGCCTTGATGACGCCTTCGGCCCGCCCGTATGGCGCCGGATCCCCGCCGCACATCACAGTGAGGATGCCGTTCTCGGCGCCGGCCTGACCGCCGGATACGGGCGCGTCGATGAAGTCGAAGCCGCGCTTTGCCGCTTCGGCGTGCAGCTCGCGCGCGATTTCGGCCGATGCGGTGGTGTGATCGACGAATACGGCGCCACGCTGCATGCCGGCGAAAGCGCCGTCGGAGGCGAGCGTCACCTCGCGCAGGTCATCGTCATTGCCGACGCAGCAGAAGACGAAGTCCTGCCCCGCCGCCGCCTGCTTGGGAGTGGCGGCATGCCGGCCCTGGTGCTGTGCGACCCACTTCTCGGCTTTCGCGGCGGTGCGGTTGTAGACCGTGACCTCGTGGCCGCCCTTTTGCTTGAGATGCCCGGCCATCGGATAACCCATGACGCCGAGACCGAGAAATGCCACCTTGGCCATGATTCCTCCCGCGTTCCGTTCTTCAGCTGCGCTTTCTATATAGAGAAACGATGGCACCGACCAAGCAACAGGTTCTTGACAGTCTTGCCCGCGTCACGGGCCCCGACGGCGTCGCGCTGCCCGCGAGCGGGAAGCTCTCCGAGGTCCTGGTGACAGATGGCAAGGTGTTCTTCTCGATCACCGTCGATGCGGCAGCGGTGCCGGCGTGGGAGCGGGTGCGCGATCAGGCCGAGGCGGCTGCGCGGGCGGTGCCAGGCGTTCAATCCGCCCTGGTCGCGCTCACGGCGGAGCGGAACGCCACCGAACGCAGCCCTGCTGCACGGCCGGCCCAGACCCCGCGCGCGGCGGCTGCGCCGGGGCCGCGTGGGGCGCCTTCGCCAATCGGTGTCCCAGGTGTTGAGGCAATCATCGCCGTGGCCTCCGGCAAGGGCGGGGTCGGGAAGTCGACCACCGCGGTGAACCTCGCGCTCGGTTTGCGCGATCTCGGCCTCAAGGTCGGCATCCTCGACGCCGATATCTATGGGCCCTCGCTGCCGAAGCTGTTGGCTATTCGCGAGAAGCCGCAGACCGCCGGCGGCACGCGTCTCAAGCCGATCATCCGCCATGGCCTCACCGCCATGTCGATCGGTTTCCTGATCGAGGAGGAAACCCCGATGATCTGGCGCGGCCCGATGGTGATCTCGGCGCTGACGCAGATGCTGCGCGAGGTCGACTGGGGCGAGCTCGACGTAATGGTGGTCGACATGCCGCCCGGCACCGGCGATGCGCAGCTCACCATGGCGCAGCAGGTTCCGCTCAAAGGCGCGGTCATCGTCTCGACGCCGCAGGATCTCGCATTGGTCGATGCCCGGCGCGGCATTGCCATGTTTCGCCGCGTCAACGTGCCGGTGCTCGGTATCATCGAGAACATGAGCTACTTTCTCTGCCCGCATTGCGGCACTCGCTCCGACATCTTCGCGCATGGGGGCGCACGCCATGAGGCCGAACGGCTGTCAGTTCCGTTCCTTGGCGAGGTGCCGCTGCACATGGATATCCGCGAGAAGTCTGATGCCGGTCTGCCGGTGGTCGCGACCGCCCCGGACACGCCGCTTGCCGCCATCTACCGCGACATCGCCGCCGGGGTGCGCGATCAGCTCCAGGGCGCAACGCGCGCAGCGCCGCGAATCGTGGTCGAGGATTGAGGCGGCGCCGAGTGCGGAGATCGCGGTCTCTTGGGGCGTGCGAGATCACTTCCTCGATTGCTACCTCCGTCGGTGCGGGAGGCTGAGGGTGCACACCATGAAGCTGATGTGCCCGCCAGTCTCCTGATCCCGACATGACGCGCGCGGCTGCTTCGTGTTCGATCGTCCAAAGCCGCAACCTCAATCAGGATACCGCTCCGCACATGGAGAATTCAGCACAATTTTCTTAGCGGCCAGCGAAGCGCAGTGGATTCTTTCCGCAATCCAGCATTCCACCAAGCCCCGATTTTCCTTTCGACGCTCCCGTCTTTGTTGTAGCCTCATCATCAATCAAGCACATTCCCTTCAGGCGTCAGGGTATGGAGATGGCCATGGCTGGTGGTGATCGTCCTGTCGACAACGGCGTCAATGTCGAAGCTTTGATCGCGGCGCGCGAGGCGCTTACGCAGGCGCCGGAGGCCGCACAGTTCAAATGGCGGGCTGCCTGCGAGTGGAAGAATGGGACCTACAGCCACTCGACGGTCGAGGGCTTCTATGGTCTCGGCCAGGAACAGCAGCGCAAGACCAAGTTCACCTTCGATGCCGATCATCCCGAGGTCTTTGCCGCCGAGGACAGGGGCGCGACGCCGGTCGAATATGTGCTCGTCGGCCTGGCAAGCTGCCTGACCGCGGGGATTGCCGCTGTGGCTCAGAACCGGAGCATCCAGCTGCATTCGGTCACGGCAACAATCGAGGGCGACATGGACCTTCAAGGCATTCTGGGCATAGACGACGGCGTCCGTAACGGATTCAACGGAATAAGGATTACCTACAAGATCGATGCCGACGCCAAGCCGGAGGACATCGAGGCGCTTGTTGCCCAATCACAGAAGCGCTCGGCGGTCTACGATATCGTGACCAACCCGACAAATGTGACCGTCGTCGTGAATTGAGTGAAGCGCCGGATATGCCGTAGCACGAGGGAACGGCTCAATTAACGTCGTTACCACAGTGATCATCGGAGCCGGGCATGCTGGCCTGGCCATGAGCCGTTGCCTTGCTCAGCGCTCGATCGATCATGTGGTGCTGGAGCGTGGAGAGATTGCCCACACCTGGCGTACCGAGCGTTGGGACTCATTGCGGTTGCTCACTCCCAATTGGCAGAGCCGTCTGCCAGATTTCAACTATAGCGGCACCGATCCTGACGGTTACAGAACGCTGCCCGAAGTCATCGAGCTCATCGAAGCCTATGCCGCGATTATCTCGGCTCCGGTGCGAACCCACACGACCGTGACATCGGTGCGCGGCACCGAGAGCGGATATTTCGTAAAGACGGATCAAGGCGAGTGGTCGTGCCGGACGCTCGTCATTGCATCCGGCGCATTCAACATTGCTTGCGTCCCGGACTTTTTCCATCGCGTGCCGTCATCCATCGCGATGTTCACTGCACAGCAGTATCGCAATCCCGGTCAGCTCCCCGATGGCGGAGTTCTGGTGGTGGGCGCATCGTCGAGCGGCACGCAGATCGCAAATGAAATTCATCGCTCCGGACGTCCCGTCACCTTGGCGGTCGGAGAGCATATTCGGGCGCCGCGGGTCTATCGGGGAAAGGACCTGCAATGGTGGATGGATGTCGTCGGCTTGCTCGACGAGCGCTATGACCAGGTTGACGACATCGCTCGAGCGCGACGGGTCCCCTCGCTCCAGCTTGCCGGCTCACCTGATCGATCAATGCTTGATCTCAATACGCTCGCGGAAGCGGGCGTGAAGCTTGTCGGCCGGCTCGCAGGCATCACCGAAAGCGGCCGGGCCCAATTTGCCGGATCGCTGCGCAATATGTGCGCACTCTCCGACCTCAAGATGAACAGATTGTTGAACCTCATCGACGCGTGGGCGCACGAGAATGGCTTTGACGACAAGATCGAAGCGCCGCAGCGTCTGCCGCCCACCCGGGTCGAGGAAGCGCCGCCGCTGGGCTTGGACCTCCACAGCGGAGAGATCAAGACGATTATCTGGGCCACCGGCTACCGTCCCGATTATTCCTGGCTCGAATTGCCGGTTATCGACCGCAAGGGAATGGTCCGTCACGACGGCGGGGTGGTTTGCTTGCCGGGCGTTTATTTGATGGGGGCTCCGTTCCTGCGCCGTAGAAAATCAACGCTGATCGATGGCGCCGGCGATGACGCCCGCGACCTCAGCGACCATCTCGCGTCGTATCTGCATGGCCGGGCAGCCCGAATGACAGCATGAGGCGGCGCCACGACAACAAAATGGGTGATGCGGGTTCTCACCCGCCGGTGACGTTCATATGGCGCGCTAGGGCAGGGCGCTGGTGCCGCCGGTCGATGATGAAGTCGTGTCCCTTGGGCTTGCGCGAGATCGCTTCCTCGATTGCGGCGACGAGCGGGGCATCATCTGGCGAGAGGCGCAGCGGGGTGCGCAGATCCGCCGCGTCCTCCTGACCGAGGCACATGTAAAGCGTACCCGTGCAGGTCACCCGCACGCGATTGCAGGATTCGCAGAAATTGTGGGTCAGCGGCGTGATGAAGCCGAGCCGTCCGCCGGTCTCCTTCACTCTGACATAGCGGGCCGGACCGCCGGTGCGATAGTCGATGTCCTCGAGAGTGTAGCGCTGGCTCAGGCGCGCCCGCACCATGGACAGCGGAAGATACTGCTCGAGCCGGCCGGCGCCGACATCGCCGAGCGGCATCACCTCGATGATAGTGAGATCCATGCCGCGCCCATGCGCCCAGGCCATGAGATCGCCGAGCTCGTCCTCGTTCACGCCCTTGAGCGCAACCGCATTGATCTTGATGTGCAAGCCTGCGGCGAGCGCCGCATCGATGCCTTCCTTGACACGATCGAGCTCGCCCCAGCGGGTGATGGCGCGGAACTTGTCGCCGTCGAGGGTGTCGAGCGAGACATTGATGCGGCGAATGCCGTGAGCGGCGAGCTCTGCTGCATATTTGGCGAGCTGCGAGCCGTTGGTGGTGACGGTAAGCTCGTCAAGCGCGCCGGCTGCAAGGTGACGCGAGAGCGAGGAAACGAGCGTCATGATCCCGCGCCGTACCAGCGGCTCGCCGCCGGTGAGACGCAGCTTGCGCACGCCCTTGACGATGAAGACGCTGCAAAGCCGATCGAGCTCCTCCAGGCTCAACAAATCGGCCTTGGGCAGGAACGTCATGTTCTCCGCCATGCAATAGACGCAACGGAAGTCGCAGCGGTCCGTCACCGAGACGCGAAGATAGCTGATGGCGCGCCCGAATGGATCGACCAAACCGCCGCCGTCGAGGGGACGATCAAGCTCGAGCGTTGCGGCGCCGTGGGTCATGGATACTCTTTCGGAGCTCGGAAAATGCGCCGCCAAGCGCACGGCCGGGCTAAGCCCTGAGGCTCCGCCCATTTCCCGGATGGTTGTTGCATTATCACTAATTTGGCGGATGGCGCGCGGGTCGTCTAGAGCCCGGGCCAGATTGCCGCGCTCAGGCGCGCCTTATTGCGCCGGCGGCCACGGGTAGCCGCCTGGGGTCGCGAAACCGCCGTTGCTGGGCGGCGGTGCTGCGGCTTGCGTCTGGGCAGGCGCAGCACTGCGCGCAACTGCTGGTGGATTGGCGCTGGTCTTTTTCTTCGGCGCCGGCCTGGCGGGCTTCGGTGGCGGCGGAACAGGCTGGAGCTCGACATAGAGCGGGTTGGGCTGCAACCGGCTGTCACCCGCCTTGTTGTTCACACTCACCGGCAGCGTTTGCGGCTGATAGCCGGTCATCTGGACCGTCACCGCGAGATCGCCGCCATCGGTCGGGACCGTCAGTTCACAAGGTGTACGGCAGGTCTGCCCTTGCGAGGTGCGGGCGTCCGCGCCCGGAGGCTCCGATTCGACCCGCAACACGTCCGTGGGCGGGGTCGATTTGAAAAAGTCCAAGCTCGGCATGGACATCGAGCAGTCGGCTAGTGCAAGGCCGCAGGCTGCTGCGGCGAAAACGCGGCTCATGCTGCTCATGATCATCCCCACCCGCCCAATGCCCCTCAAGCCTCTAGCTACCCCCTGCGACTTGGCCCTAAGGGGACCATACGGGCGCGCGGCATCGGGCGCAACCTTGCGGCTGTCCGGCGGCTTGGTGCCGAAATGCCCAGACTTCAGCTAAGTGTGGCCGCCACAAGGTGAATCAGCGTTTAACTTTTTGTGAAAATCCGTCTTTTTGGGCGCCGAGCAGGGCGAATACGGCCTCCGGCAGGCGCGCAAAACTGCTCACCACCCGATCCGGGGCAAGGTCGGCGACCGGCGTTGGGCTATAGCCAAAATCCACCGCGACCACCGCAATCCCGGCGGCGCGGGCGACCGCGATATCCGTGATGGCATCCCCCACCATGATCGCCTGATCGATGCTGCCGCCTGCGCGCGCCACCGTTCCGTGCAGGATGGCCGCGTCAGGCTTCGCCACACCGAACGTGTCAGCGCCGCAGATCGCGGCGAACCGGTCCCTGAGGCGCAGCGCCTCCAGGAGCTTGAGCGACAGCCATTCGAGCTTGTTGGTGCAAACGGCAAGGCGACAGCCTGCGCGGCCAAGCGCATCAAGCGCGCCCTCGACGCCGGGGAAAGGACGCGACCGTTCGGCGATGTGATCCGCATAATGGGCGATGAACGCGGTGCACATCCGGTCGACCTCGGCCCCCTTTGGCATCAATCCTTCCGCCAACAGGCCGCGCTCGATCATGTGCCGCGCCCCGCCGCCGACCATGTTGCGCGCCGCCCCATACGGAACCGGCGGCAGGCCTTCGCGCGTCAGGATCGTGTTGAGGGTGGCGATGAGATCAGGCGCGGTATCGACTAGCGTCCCATCGAGATCGAAGACAACAATTGGGGCGGCCTGGGCGGAGGTAGCCATGATGGCCCACAGCGCTAGAGCATTTTCGCTCACCGGAAAAGCCGCCGCACGAGCCCTGCATGATGCAAGGGGAAACCGATCGAAGGGTCACTATCCGACCCAGTCAAATGCGACTAGATAGACTGCTGACCTGCGATTGAACGGCGGCGCGAACCAGCGATGGACATCGAAAGTCAGAAACGTGCTGCCGCGGCGCGGGCGCTCGAATTCGTCGAGCCCGGGATGCGGCTCGGGCTGGGCACCGGCTCGACCGCGCGGCATTTCGTCGAGCTTCTGGCGGAGCGGGTGCGCGGCGGCCTGCGTGTGGTTGCGGTCGCCACCTCTGAAGCCACAAGAGCGGACGCCGAACGCCTCGGTGTGCCGCTGTCGACCCTCGATACGACACCAGTGCTCGATCTGACGGTCGATGGAGCCGATGAGATCGATCCGGATCTCACGCTCATAAAGGGGGGCGGGGGCGCGCTCTTGCGCGAGAAGATCGTTGCCAGTGCAAGCGCCCGCATGGTCGTCATCGCTGATCAATCAAAATGGGTGGCGGCGCTTGGTCGTTTTGCCCTGCCGATCGAGGTGATTCCGTTCGGGCTGACGGCCACGCGGGGGGCGATCGAGAAGGCCGCTGCCGCCGCCGGATGTCCGGGTCCGGTGCGGCTGCGCCAAACCAAGGATAGCCTTCCCTTCGTCTCCGATTGTGGGCATTGGATACTCGACGCGGCGCTCGCGCGGATCCCCGATCCGGCTTCCCTGGCCGATCGGCTCGCTCGCATTGCCGGCGTGGTCGAGCACGGATTATTCATCGGTCTCGCGCAGACCGCGGTGCTCGCCGGCCCCGACGGGGTTCGGGTGATCAACAAGATGGATGACAAGATCCAACATGGCTGAGCACAGCGTCGACCTTTTCGTCATCGGGGCAGGTTCTGGTGGGGTGCGGGCGGCGCGCATTGCCGCCAACCATGGCGCCCGGGTGGCGATCGCCGAGGAATACAGGGTCGGGGGAACTTGTGTCATTCGCGGGTGCGTGCCCAAGAAGCTTCTGGTCTATGCCTCGCGCTTTGCCGATGAATTTGAGGACGCCGCCGGCTACGGCTGGACGGTGGGCGAGACTTCCTTCGATTGGGCGACCCTCATCGCCAACAAGGATCGCGAGATCGCGCGTCTGGAGCTGGCGTATGGGACCGCGCTCGAACGCGCAGGTGTGCGGATCATCAAGTCGCGGGCGGTGCTCGAGGATCGCCACACGGTGCTGCTTACCGCGACCGGAGAGCGCGTTCGCGCACGTCACATCCTGATCGCCACCGGCGCCGCGCCGCATATGGGGCCGCCGATTCCCGGCCTCCAGCACGTGATCTCATCGAACGAAGCCTTTCACCTCGAAACCCTGCCCAAGCGCATATTGATTCAGGGCGGCGGCTATATCGCGGTCGAGTTCGCGAGCATCTTCAACGGCCTCGGCGCGCAGGTGACCCTGCTCTACCGCGGGGACAATATCCTGCGAGGCTTCGACGACGATCTGCGCACCCATCTACGCGCCGAGATGGAACGGCGCGGCATAAAGATCATCACCCGAGCGACCGTCTGCGGGGTCGAGAGGACTTCCGGGACACTGCGTGCCGAATTGTCGGACGGCGCAGAGATCGAGGCCGACAAGGTGATGTTCGCGACCGGCCGCTGGCCCAATGTCACCGGTTTCGGGCTTGAGGCCGCGGGCGTGCGCCTGGCCGCCAATGGCGGCATTGCGGTCGATGCCTATTCGCAGACCTCGGTGCCGCACATCTATGCGGTGGGCGACGTCACCAACCGGATTGCCCTAACGCCGGTCGCCGTTCGCGAAGGACACGCCTTTGCCGACACGGTGTTCGGCAACAGGCCGACGCGTGTCGACCATACGGACGTGCCGACTGCGGTGTTCTCCGAGCCGGAGGTCGGCACCGTCGGCCTCACGCAGGCACAGGCTTGTGCGAGCCTGCCCAAGGTCGACATTTATAAGACCATGTTCCGCCCGATGAAGGCGACGCTCGCCGGGCGCGAAACCCGCGTGTTCATGAAGCTCGTGGTCGACGGCTCAACCGACCGCGTGGTCGGCTGCCATATAGCGGGTGCGGACGCGGGCGAGATGATCCAGCTCGTCGGCATTGCGGTGAAAATGAAGGCGACCAAGGCCGACTTCGATGCCGTGATGGCGGTGCATCCGACCGCCGGCGAGGAGCTGGTGACGCTGCGTGAGAAAGCGCTGAGCTTCGAGCGGCAGGCCGCTGAATAGCTATTCGCTTTTTCTGGCCCATTGCGCCCGCAGTCGTGTATAAGCCCTCGAAGTCCCAAATAATGATGTCCTGAGTAAGCGGAGGGCCAGTCATGGCCGAGCGATGGACGCCGGAAGGTTGGCGCAGCAAGCCGGCGCTGCAAATGCCCGATTATCCCGACTTGGCCGCATTGGCCGAGGTCGAGAAGCAGCTGGCGACGTTCCCGCCGCTCGTTTTTGCAGGTGAGGCGCGCAATCTGACGCGGGCATTGGCCAAGGTGGCGGCCGGCGATGCTTTCCTGCTGCAGGGCGGTGACTGCGCCGAAAGCTTCGCCGAGCACGGCGCCAACAATATCCGCGATTTCTTCCGTCTGTTCCTGCAGATGGCGGTGGTTCTCACCTATGCGGCCGCCTCGCCGGTGGTGAAGATCGGCCGTGTGGCCGGGCAGTTCGCCAAGCCGCGCACCTCCCCGGTGGAGAAGCGCAACGGTCAAGAGCTGCCGGTCTATCGCGGCGACATCATCAACGGCACCGATTTCACGCCCGAGGCGCGCATTCCCGATCCGCGCCGGCAGCTTGCGGCCTACCGCCAGTCGGCCGCGACCTTGAACCTGCTGCGCGCGTTTGCCCAGGGCGGCTACGCCAATCTGGGCAATGTGCGGCAATGGGTGCTGGGGTTCGTCAAGGACAGCCCGCAATCGCGCCGTTATGTTCAGCTCACCGACCAGATATCCGAGGCACTGGGGTTCATGCAGGCCTGCGGGCTCGATCTCGAAAGCCATCCTGAGCTCCGCTCGACCGATTTCTACACCAGCCACGAGGCGTTGCTGCTCGGCTTCGAGCAGGCGATGACGCGCGTGGATTCGACCAGCGGCGACTGGTATTGCACCTCGGGCCACATGCTGTGGATCGGCGACCGCACGCGCCAAATCGATCACGCGCATGTGGAATTCTGCCGCGGCATCAAGAATCCCTTGGGACTGAAGTGCGGCCCGAGCAGCAAGGTCGATGAAATGCTGAAGCTCATCGACATTCTCAATCCGGATAACGAACCGGGTCGCCTCACGCTGATCTGCCGCCTGGGCGCTGAAAAGGCGGGCGACCTCCTGCCCCCGATGGTGCGAGCGGTCGAGCGGGAGGGCCGCTCGGTGGTGTGGTCCTGCGATCCTATGCACGGCAACACGATCACCTCCGCGAGCGGCTACAAGACAAGGCCGTTCGATCAAATCCTCCGAGAGGTACGCACCTTCTTCCAAGTGCATGCGGCGGAAGGCACATATGCGGGTGGCGTGCACCTGGAGATGACCGGGCAGAACGTCACCGAATGCACCGGCGGAGCGCGCGCGATCACCGACGAGGATCTTAACGATCGCTATCACACGGTGTGCGATCCGCGGCTCAATGCCGAGCAGGCGCTCGATCTCGCGTTTCTGCTCGCCGATCTGCTCAAGCAGGAGCGCGCCGCCAAGGTGCGACCTTTGCCGCAAGTCTCGGGCCTGTGAATTGTTGCTGCTGGCTGGGACGAGCCACCCCGGTATCGATCCTGCGCAGCAGGGCGTTTACGCCTGTCTTCGATGGGCTACGCAGGAATCCACACCGCGACGCGCTCGCGCATTTGCCAGGGCTTATGGGTCCCTGCTTTCGCCTGCTTTCGCAGGGACGACCCGGTGCACGCTTCATCCCCCATGAAGGTAAACAGACTTCGCGCTCATGCTGCATTAACAATAGGCGCCGAAGCGAGTGGCGATCCTTAAAACTGTAAGGATTGCGCAAAGCATTGCGGCAAAGACTGGCCACAGCATTCGGGCTTACGGGGGGAAATCGTGAGCGCTCGGTCGATCGTCTTTGTGGCCGCCGCTTTGGCAGTAGCGATGGTGGCGTGCTTCTGCGGCACCGCCCGTGCCGGCGACCTGGTCTTCCGCGCATTCGATCCGCCCAAGATCTATACGGGCGAGGTTGGGGTTCGCTTCTGGTACGGCCGCGGCCAAACCGGCAAGAGCCTATACGACACCACCGGCGCGTTTCTGGTCTCGCGTTTGAGCTACGACAACATGTCGATTTATTCTGCCGAGGCCTTTGGTCGCTTCGAGCTCGACACCGGCTGGTTCGCCAAGGGATTGGTGGGGGGCGGCGCATTTCGCGGGGGCTCACTCAAGGATGAGGATTTCCCGCCCGGCATCTCGCCCTATTCGGCGACGTTGAGCACGATCAACAACAGCGCGCCTTTCTACGCGACGGTGGACTTCGGATACAACGTGATAAGGGGGGGAGATTTTCGCGTCGGCGTGTTCGTCGGCTACAACAATCTATACGAAACGACCGGCGCGACTGGCTGCACCCAGATCGCCACCAATCCGGACATCTGTGGGATATTCCCGGTGCCGGGGACCTTCAAAGTGATCACCCAGGACAATGATTGGAACTCGTTGCGCCTGGGGCTCAATGGCGTGGCCGACGTGACCGACCGCCTGAAGCTCGAGCTCGACGCCGCGTACCTGCCATTGGTCTCGCTCAGGGGCACCGACACGCACTGGCTGCGCATCAGCAACCAGCCGGGCGACTTTTCAGGCCCGATCCCGGAGGACGGCAGCGGCTGGGGCTATCAGCTCGAAGGGGTCTTGTCCTACCGGGTAACAGATTCTATCAGCGTCGGCATTGGCGGGCGCTACTGGCACATGCAGACCAGCGGCTTCAGCCATTTCGAAGGTCACGTCAACAGCTTTCAGGCGTTCCCGCAGCCGGTCAACTGGCACACCGACAATTACGGCCTGTTCCTGCAGACGGGTCTCGCGTTCGGCCCCAATCCGATCATCAGCAGCGGCAGCTAGCGGACTAAGCCATGGAACGGTTGCTGCGCGCGGCGGTCAACAGCTGGAATGGCATTGCCTTCGCGCTAAGCACTGAGACCGCTCTGCGGCAGGAATTCGCGGTGTTCGTGCCGGCTGTCCCGCTCGCCTTCGTGATTGCGGAGGACACCTGGAAGCGCTTGGCGCTGCTCGGCGTGCTGGTGCTGCTGATCGTCGTGGAGCTGTTGAACACCGCAATCGAGAAGTTGTGCGATCGCGTCAATCCGGCGATCGACCCGCAAATCGGGCGGGTCAAGGACATGGGCTCCGCCGCCGTCGGCTGCACGTTGCTGCTCGCCGGGGCTGTCTGGCTCTTGGCCCTGGCCGAGCGGCTCGGCTTTCTGTGAGTGATTGCAGTTGACGATGCCGACGCGCTACATCTCTTGGCATGAATGAACGTCCGACCGACCAGCTGGCGATTGCGATTGCCCAGCTCGATCCGACCGTCGGTGACATTGCCGGCAATGCGGCAAAAGCGCGGGCCGCGCGCGCCGCTGCCGCCCGTGAGGGCGCCGACATCGTGGCCTTGCCGGAAATGTTCTTGTCCGGCTATCCGCCCGAAGATCTGGTGCTCAAGCCGGCTTTGCAGGCGGCCTGCCGCGCGAAGGTCGAGGAGCTTGCGGCCGAGACGGCGGACGGCGGTCCGGCCCTGCTCGTCGGTACGCCATGGGTCGAAGACGGCAAGCTCTACAATGCCTATTGCCTGCTCGACCGGGGTGCGGTCGCGGCGCGGCGCTTCAAGGTCGACTTACCTAATTACGGCGTATTCGACGAGAAGCGGGTATTCGCAGCCGGCCCCTTGCCGGGCCCGGTCAATTTCCGTGGCGTGCGTCTGGGCTTGCCGATCTGCGAGGATATTTGGGGCTCCGACGTAGTCGAGACGCTCTCCGAGACCGGCGCCGAATTGCTGATCGTGCCCAATGGCTCGCCGTATTGGCGCGAAAAGGAGGAGACCCGCCTCAACATCGCGGTCGCGCGCGTCACCGAGAGTGATCTGCCGCTCATCTATGTCAACGAGGTCGGCGGACAGGACGAGTTGGTGTTCGATGGCGCTTCTTTTGCGCTGCACGCCGACTGCTCGCTGGCCTTTCAACTGCCGGCCTTCCGCGAGGTCGTGACGATAGTGCGCTGGCAGCGCACCGGCAACGGCTGGCGCTGCGTGGACGCGCCCTTGGCCAAGTCGCAGCCGAGCGATCAGGACGATTATTCCGCTTGCGTGCTCGGCCTGCGCGATTACATCGAGAAGAACGGCTTCGCCGGCGTGGTGCTGGGTCTCTCAGGCGGCATCGATTCGGCCTTGTGCGCCGCCATCGCGGTCGACGCTATCGGGGCGGCGCGCGTGCGCTGCGTAATGCTGCCCTATCGGTTCACCGCGGAAGAATCGCTTCATGACGCTGCATCCATCGCCCGCGCACTGGGCGTGCACTACGATGTGATTCCGATCGAGCAGGCGGTCTCAGGCCTCGAGCACACGCTGGCGCCGCTGTTCGCAGGCCATGCGCGCGACGTCACCGAAGAAAACCTGCAGTCGCGCGCGCGCGGCACCCTCCTGATGGCGATCTCCAACAAGCTCGGCCTGATGGTGGTGACCACTGGCAACAAATCGGAAATGTCGGTCGGCTATGCGACGCTCTACGGAGACATGAACGGCGGCTTCAATCCGATCAAGGATCTCTACAAGACGGAAGTCTACCGACTTGCGCGATTGCGCAACGGCTGGGCTCCTGAGGACGCGCTCGGTCCCGCCGGGCCGGTCATTCCTGACAACGTGCTCACGCGCGCGCCCACCGCGGAGCTGCGCGAGAACCAGACCGATCAGGATTCGCTGCCGCCCTACGATGTGCTCGACGCCATTCTCGAGCGGATGGTCGAGCGCGAGGAGCCGATCGCCGACATCGTGGCGGCGGGATTTCCGCGCGAGACGGTGGTGAAAGTGGAGCGGCTCCTCAATCTCGCGGAGTACAAGCGCCGGCAGGCGGCGCCCGGCGTCAAGGTGACGCTCAAGAATTTCGGCCGCGATCGCCGCTATCCGATCACCAACCGCTTCCGCGATCCCGGCACGCCGCTGCCCAAGAGCGAGTCGTTGCCGACGGCCGGCGCGCCTGCAAAGAGCGAGGCGTTCGACCTCTGACGTTAATGCTCCGGCAGGAAGGTCGGGCCGACGATGCGCACCTTGCGCTTGCTCGGATCGGCCTCCGGATCGCTCTGCGAGGGCTTGTTGGCGGCGGTGGCTGGCCCAGGTGGCGTCGCGGTCGTGGACTGCGCCGAGCCCGGCTTGGCTGGAGCAGCAGGCTTGATCGGCTTGCCCTGCGCATCGGTCTGCGGCTGCGAGAGCTGCTTGGCGCGCTCTTCGGTGACCACGACATCTCCGCGCTCGATGGTCTGGTCATCGAGCTGCTTTAGAGCATCCGCCCAGGTCTGGCCCGCCGCTTTGCAGCTGCAGCTCGGGTTGAACGCCTTGCGATACGCGAACGCGTTGGGCAACTCGGTATAGGGCTTGCCGCTGTTCGCCGACACCGCGTTGGTGACGTCCTCGCCGGTGCTCTTATGGGTATAAAGCTCGACCTGGGCTGCCGGGCACAGGCGCTGGCAGGCCTGCGCATCGTCGGCGAACCGGTTCGGCACGGTGGAATAGGAGATCGGGAAGTAATAGCCGTCGCAGGTTCGCACGCACAGTGTCTTATATGTGCCGGTGCCGGAGGAGGTTTGGGCAGAGTCCGGATTGAGGATGGTTCCGGGCCCGAACAGGCGATCAAAGAAGCTGCCGCCCTGGCTTGCCAGCTGGCGATATTGCGGACCGCAATCGTTTTGCGCCAGCGCACCGATGATCTGCCGCCGTTGATTCTCGCGATCGGAAGAGGTGTTGTTCTGCAGCCGTTCCAGATCGCTCATGGCGCGATCGAGGTTGGCGCGCGCCTGCTGGATCTGGTTATTGAGCGGCCCGCATTGGGCCGGCTGGCTGACAAACAGAGAGAAGAAGCCGTTGCCTTCGCAGCCCGAGCGACGCGCCTGCGCACTCAGGCGGTCAAGATCGGATTGCTGCTTGTGGACCGCATCATCCAGGCGCCTGGCCTGATCGGATTGGCTCGGATCGGTCACTCCGCGATCGAACGCGGAGAGCTGCCCCTCAAGCTGGCTACAGACCGGGTTCCGCGGCTGCGCTCCGGGCGCCGGCGAATAGGGGCCCTGCGCGGGGGCGTTGCCCGGATAGGGCGGCGGATAGGCCTGATAGGGAGGTGGATATCCGGGCGGCGGGGCCGACGGTGGCGCTGCCTGCGGTGAAGACAGCGGTGCCAGGAAGGCGAGCGGCACGACGAGCGTCGCGAGGCCCAATTTCTGTCGTGGTCTCGTGGTCATCGGCCCGGTGCCCTGTTTCCGAAGTCCGTGCACCATTGCGGTATCCTCCGACACGGACTTCGGAAACAAAAAGGGCACCGGCAAGCCTATGATGCTAGTGCCGCTTTTCGATTTGAAGTTCCTGAAATGAGCTTGCAGCGGACGGCGCAGGAACTTCAAATCGGCGGCACTAGTCTTGAATGTGAGACTGAAGCTCTTGAGCCTAGAAATCGGATCAAGCGCCGGAATGGTGACCAAAGTGTGAATAGCGCAGTATCGATGTTCATTCCGCGTCCGGCTGATTCTCCGGTCGCGCCGCCACGAAAGCGGGAAGCTCGCCACAGGCGGCATCGATAGCGACAATCTTCGGGTAGGCGTCGAGCGGAACCTTCAGGCGCCTTGCGTTGAAGACCTGCGGCACCAAGCAGAGATCCGCCAACGTGACCTCAGCCCCGTACGCATAGGGGCCAGGGCACACCATGGCCTCGAGCGCATCGAATCCCTCGCGCACCCAGTGGTGATACCAGGCATCGATCTTGCCCTGGTCGTGACCGAGCTCGTTCTTGAGGTAACGCAGCGGTGCCAGATTGTTCAGCGGATGGATATCGCAGGCGACCGTGAGTGCCAGCGCTCGCACCTGCGCGCGCGCGACTGGCTCGGTCGGCAAGAGCGGCGGCCGGGGATGCACCTCATCGAGATATTCGATGATGGCGAGAGACTGGGTGATGAACTCGTCCGATTCGAGCCTCAAGGTCGGCACCCGCATCAGCGGATTGATGGCTCGATAGGCCGGCTTGCGGTTGAGGCCGCCGTCCTTCTGCAGATGTATCGGCACTGTATCGAAGCCCAGGCCCTTGAGATTGAAGGCGATGCGGACCCGATAGGCTGCCGAGGAGCGAAAATAGGAATAGAGGGTCACTGGCCTCATGCTTCTCTTTGCGGATGTCGTTCCATTGGAACGGGCAGGGTTCAAGTCTTACCTTCGATCTCGACCACCAGCTTGGCCGAGCGCTCGGTCAGTTGCCGCACGGCGCGGTCGAAGGCGGCGCGGTCGGCGGGTGCGACCACCTCCGAGAGACGCTTGGTGAAGTCGAGCGCGATCGGCGCAGCCTCCTCATAGATGGCGCGGCCGGTAGGCGTCAGCGACAGGAAAGCCTCCCGCAGATCAGCCCGGTTGGCGCGCCGGGTGACGAATTTGCGCTCCTCGAGCTGCGCCACCGCCCGGGACACCTTGGTCTTGTGCATGTGGGTATGGGCGCCGATCGCCTTGCCGGTCATGAAACTGTATTGGCCGAGCGTCACGAGCACTCTCCATTCGGGAATTCCGATGCCGTATCTTTGGCCGTAAACCCTTGTCAACGCTTGTGAAACAAGGCTGGAGAGAACGTTGAGCCGGTGCGGCAGAAAGTCCTCGAGCCGCAGAAGTGGTGCATCGCTGTCCGCCGGCATGCACGCGGCGGCATCTCGGACCGGACCTTGGACCGGACCGGAATTGATCATGGTGTCGGTCCCCGGCGCTCGCAGCCAATCATCAAATAGTGCGGCTGCACTTAAGCTTACCAGCGGGAGGATGGCCGAAGATCGGCGCCTAAGCAACCGCGGTTCAAATCACCGCGGTTCAAATCAGCGGCTGCACTCGATGGCAACAAATTCGTCGCAGGAACTGCCGTGGCAGGATTCGCTTGCTGAGCGGACAGCGCCAGTGATCTCGTCGCGGTCGATCTTGTGGAATGACTGAAGCTGGACGAAATCGCGCGACTTGCAATAGGCGGTCGCGACCGCGACCCCGCAGGCGGCGCCGGTTGCAAGGCAGCGGTCGACCCCGTACCCATCGGCGTTGTTGGCGATGATGAATATGCGCCGTTCCGCCCGCGCTGCGGTGGCGGACAGGATGGCCGCGAGACTGAGACCGGCCAGCATGTATCGCGCAAAGGTATATCGCATTCGGGTGGCTCGTGCTGTTGTGGCCGGAAGCGGTTGCGACCACCGCTAAAATATCGCGCAAGGCGTTAAGCCCGCCTTAACCGGCCTGCCGGCACGGCACGGGTTGCGTGCGCACAGATAGCCTCTTGACGTTGCGCCTCCGCTTCCCCATTCTCCGGACCCATGAACGGCCTTAACCACATCTGCGGCATTTGCCCGGAGATTATTCGCTAGCGAATCTCGCTGGCTGCGGCCGTCTTTTCTCAAGAGCTTGAGATCATCGGACGCCGGGCCAGCTGGCCCTGAAGGCGATTGAGAAGCCGATGCAGCTCAAGCTTTACGATACGCTGGCGCGCGAGAAGCGGGTGTTCCAGCCGATCGATCCGGCGCGCGTGCGCATGTATGTGTGCGGGCCAACCGTCTACGACTTCGCCCATATCGGCAACGCGCGGCCCGTCATCGTCTTCGATGTGCTGTTCCGTCTGCTGCGGCATCTCTATGGGGCGAATCACGTCACCTATGTCCGCAACATCACCGACGTCGACGACAAGATCAACGCGCGGGCGGCGGAGGAATATCCTGACAAGCCGCTGAACGAGGCGATCCGTCTCGTCACGGAGAAGACCGAAGCCCAGTTCCATGCCGATGTCGACGCGCTCGGCTGCCTGCGGCCAACCGTCGAGCCGCGCGCGACCGAGCATATTGAAGAGATGAAGGCCCTGATCGAGCGGCTGATTGCGTCCGGCAACGCCTATGTCGAGCAGGATCACGTGCTGTTTTCGGTCGCGTCCATGTCTGACTACGGGCGGCTAGCGCGCCGCTCGCTTGACGAGATGATCGCCGGCGCCCGTGTCGAGGTCGCACCCTATAAGCGCGACCCGATGGATTTCGTCCTGTGGAAACCATCAAAGCCGGGCGAGCCGGCTTGGGCCTCGCCGGCGGGCATCGCGGCTCCCGGCCGTCCCGGCTGGCATCTCGAATGCTCGGCCATGTCGTGGAAGCATCTGGGCGAGACCTTCGACATCCACGGCGGCGGCATCGATCTCGTCTTCCCGCACCATGAGAACGAGATCGCGCAATCGCGCTGCGCGTTCCACACGCCGGTGATGGCGAATTACTGGATGCACAACGGCTTCCTGCAAGTCGAAGGCGAGAAGATGTCGAAGTCGCTCGGCAACTTCGTCACTATCCATGAATTGCTGACCGGCTGGAGGGGTTGGAGATGGCCCGGGGCCGTGCTGCGCTTTGCCATGCTGGGCACGCACTATCGCCAGCCGATTGATTGGACATTGAAGCGGCTCGAAGAGGCGGTCGAACGGCTCAGCCTTTTCCGCGCCCACAGTTTCGAGGATCCGAACGTTGCGCCAGCGCCGGCGGTCCTCGAAGCGCTGAGCGACGATCTGAACACGCCACAGGCCATCGCGGAGCTCAATGGTCTGTACGAGCGCAAGGAGGCCGCGGTGCTGCGGGCAAGTTGCCGGTTCCTCGGTCTTGATATCGAGGCCGTCGATCTCAATGCGATGTTGCGGGAGAGACGTGCTGATCTCAATGTGAACGCCGTCGATGCTCTCGTTGCCGCGCGCAATGCCGCGCGCAAAGAGAAGAACTTCAAGGAGTCAGACCGCATCCGCGATGAGCTCGCCGCTATGGGCGTGGTGCTCAAGGACACCAAGGACGGCACTACCTGGGAGATTGCCAGATGAGCGGGAAGCGCAAATTCGTCCCCCGGCGTCGTCCCCGCGCAAGCGGGGACCCATACGCCGTGAGCTCACGGTGCGCCGAGGATTATGGGTCCCTGCTTTCGCAGGGACGACCGGACTGCGAGGTTGGTGCTTCACCATGAGCGCCGAAGCCAATCCCAAGTTCGCGTTGCGGCCATATCTGCCGACCGATGCGGCATTGCTGGCGGAGATATTCCGCGCCAGCATCGAGGAATTGACCGGGGACGACTACAGCGAAGCGCAGCGCGGCGTCTGGGCTGCCGTCGCTGACGACGAGACCGCGTTTGGCGCGCGGCTCGCTCGCGAGCTTACGCTTGTGGCGACGCTTTCCGGCGCTCCGGTCGGCTTCGTCTCGCTCAAAGGCGCCGACCGTCTTGATCTCATCTATGTTCATCCGGCCGTCGCCGGGCAGGGGGCCGGCGCCATGTTGTGCGACGCAGTCGAGCGGATCGCCACTTCGCGCGGCACGCCGCGCCTCACCACCGACGCAAGCGACACCGCGCGCGGCTTCTTCGAGCGTCGCGGTTACGTGGCGCAGCAGCGCAACAGCGTATCGTTTGGCGACGAATGGCTCGCCAACACTACCATGGAGAAGCGGCTTGCGCCCAAGAGTGGTGCCTCCGGGCAGGGCGGGCCGAAGGGAGGCGCATGATGAGCAGGCCCGAAACGCCGTTCCCGCGCCATTGGCTCTATTACATTGTGCTCAAATGGGTCGTGATCGCCGTCGCCGTGTTGCTCGCCTTCTATGTCGCCTATCGTCTTGCGTGAGCTTGCCACATGCTCAAGGAACGCCTCTATCTCTTCGACACTACGTTGCGCGACGGTGCGCAGACCAACGGCGTCGACTTCACGCTGCACGACAAGCTCGCCATCACGGCGATGCTCGACGAGCTTGGCATCGACTATGTGGAAGGTGGCTATCCGGGTGCCAATCCGATCGACAGCGAATTGTTCGCCGAGAAACGCGAGCTCAAGGCCAAGTTCACCGCCTTCGGCATGACTCGCCGCCCCGGTCGCTCTGCCTCGAACGACCCGGGGCTCAAAGCTCTCCTCGACGCCAAGGCGGATGCCATCTGTTTCGTCGCCAAGTCCTCGGACTATCACGTGCGGGTCGCGCTCGAATGCACCCTGGAGGAAAATCTCGCCTCGATCCGTGACAGCATCCGCGCCGCCAAGGCGGCGGGGCGCGAGGTGCTGCTCGACTGCGAGCACTTCTTCGACGGCTACAAGGCCAATCCGCAATATGCGCTGTCCTGTGCGGAGACGGCGTTCGCCGAGGGTGCGCGCTGGGTCGTGCTGTGCGACACCAATGGCGGGACGTTGCCGCACGAGGTCGAGGCGATCGTCGCCGAAGTGGTCAAGCATGTGCCCGGCGATCATGTCGGCATCCACGCCCATAACGACACCGAGCAGGCGGTCGCCAACTCGCTCGCGGCGGTGCGTGCCGGCGCGCGGCAGATTCAGGGAACGCTCAACGGGCTCGGCGAGCGCTGCGGCAACGCCAATCTTATCTCCATCATTCCGACTCTCAAGCTCAAGGACGAATTCTCCGCGCGCTTGGATATCGGGGTTTCGGCGCAACAGCTCGCCAACTTGACCCACGTTTCCCGCGCGCTTGATGAGATGCTCAATCGCGCGCCTGACCGCCACGCACCTTACGTGGGCGCGAGCGCCTTTGCGACCAAGGCCGGCATTCATGCGTCCGCGATTCTGAAGGAGCCGGCGACCTACGAGCACGTCGCGCCTGACGCAGTGGGCAATCGCCGGCATCTCCTGATCTCCGATCAGTCCGGAAAGTCCAACGTGCTGTCGGAGCTCGACCGCATCGGTATCAAGGTCGACAAGGACGATCCACGGATCGCTGCGCTTCTCGAGGAGGTCAAGCAACGCGAAGCAATCGGCTATGCGTACGAAGGGGCGGATGCCTCCTTTGAGCTGCTGGCGCGCCGAATGCTCGGCACCGTGCCCGATTATTTCGATGTCATCCAGTTCGACGTGAATGTCGAGCAGCGCATCAACGCCAAGGGCGAACGCGTCACCGTCAGCATGGCGGTGGTCAAGGTCCGGGTCGACGGCAAGGATCTGATTTCCGCCGGCGAGGGCAATGGCCCGGTCAATGCGCTCGACGTCGCGCTGCGCAAGGATATTGGCAAATACCAGGGCTATATCGAGGGGTTGGAGCTCACCGACTATAGGGTGCGTATCCTCAATGGAGGCACCGAAGCGGTCACACGCGTGCTGATCGAAAGCCGCGACGAGAGCGGCGAACGCTGGACGACGGTCGGGGTCTCGCCCAACATCATCGATGCCTCGTTCCAGGCGCTGATGGACTCGATCGTGTTCAAGCTGGTGAAATCCGGCGCGACCGCTTAGCGGCTCTGCCGCCTTTTCGTAGCGGCGCCCGTTGTGGGGCGCCCTCCACCGCACAAGACCGGGCGGTCACAAGGGCCGCCGCTGCGGCCGCAACGTCACGCTCACATCCGTTCGATCTCGGCGGTCTTCATCTCCTTGTCAGCCTCGGAGACCTTGCGCGCCGCGGCCCTGAGCTTCGGCAGCACGTCCTCGATGCGATTGGCGACCAAGAGATTGACCTTAAGGCCGGCGCGGATGAACTGCAGCTTCTCCATATGATCAAGCAGGGCGCGGAGCGGTTCCCAGAAGCGTTCGATATTGGCGGCCAGGATCGGTTTCTCATGGCGGCCAAGCTGCGACCAGGTGAGCTGCTCGACCAATTCCTCCAGCGTGCCGACGCCGCCCGGCAGCGCCACGAATGCGTCGGCGTGCTCGAACATCAGGCGCTTTCGCTCGTGCAGATCGCGCGTGATGATTCGCTTCTGCGAGCGCATCAGCATGTGCTCGCGATCGGTGAGGAACTCCGGGATGATTCCGGTGACGAAGCCGCCATGGTCGAGGACCGCTTCGGCGCACTCACCCATCAGGCCGGTCGAGCCGCCGCCATAAACCAGCCCGATGTCGTTCTCGGCGAGAATTTGTCCGAACCGGCGCGCTGCCGCCGCAAAGGCGGGGTTCGTGCCTGGGCCGGAACCGCAAAAAACGCAGATTGATTTGATTTCACTCATAGGTGTTGCTTGAGGTGAGAACCTTGCATGTGGCGCTCCCGGCCTTGACCGTCAAGGCACGGGAGCGGTTTTGCGCTGCAGCAGCCGGCGGCGCGCGCCCCGTCGAACGTGCTCCGCGGATGCGGCAGCCGTGTGAATGCTGTTTGCGGGCCGGTTCGCCCGCTGGCCCGGGCACGAAAATGCTCTATATGAGGGGTTGATATGAGGTTGTTCGACGGTCCCCATTCGCGCGGCCCGTCTTGAGCCGGGCTATCTTGCGAATGAGCGACATCCATCCTCGATCTACCCGTGCGCTGAAGCGGGATGTTTCCGCCGATGGCAACGCGAGCCTTACCCGCACGGTGGTAGGGTTGTGGCCCTATATCTGGCCGTCCGACCGCGCCGATTTGAAGCTGCGGGTCTGGGCGACCATGCTGCTTCTGGTTTTCGCCAAGATCGCCACCATGGCGGTGCCATTCACGTTCAAATGGGCGACCGACGCCTTGACCGGGAAGGGCAGCGCCCCGATCGAGCCGGCCTCCTGGCTTGCCTGGGCGATCGCCGCACCGGTCCTGATGACGGTCGCCTACGGGGTGATGCGCGTCCTGATGGCGGTGCTGACGCAGGCGCGCGACGGATTGTTCGCCAAGGTGGCGATGAATGCGGTGCGACGGCTCGCGTATCTCGTCTTCGAGCACATGCATCTGTTGTCGCTGCGCTTCCATCTCGAGCGCAAGACCGGCGGCCTGACGCGCGTGCTCGAGCGCGGACGCAACGCCATCGAGACCATCGTCCGCATGGTGATCATGCAGCTCATGCCGACGGTGCTGGAGCTCGCACTCATAGTCGCGGTGCTGCTCTTCCAGTTCGACTGGCGCTACGTGGTGCTCGTTCTGGTCACCGTCGCCTGCTACATGGTCTACACGTACTTGGCGACCGAGTGGCGCATCGGCATTCGCCGGAGGATGAACGACAGCGACAGCGACGCCAACATCAAGGCAATCGACTCGCTGCTCAACTACGAAACCGTCAAGTATTTCGTGGCAGAGGAGCGTGAGGCGAGGCGTTATGACCGCGCCATGGCGCGCTACGAGGAGGCGAGCGTCAAATCCTATGTCTCGCTCGCGGTGCTCAATGCCGGTCAGGCGACGATCTTCACCGCCGGGCTGACTATCGCGATGGTGATGTGTGTCTATGGCATCAAGCAGGGCACGCAAACGGTCGGCGATTTCATCATGATCAACGCCATGATGATCCAGCTCTATCAGCCGCTCAATTTCATGGGCATGGTCTATCGCGAGATCAAGCAAGCCGTGATCGACATCGAGAACCTGTTTTCGATTCTCGCCCGCGAGCCGGAGATCGAGGACAAGCCGGGTGCCAAGCCGCTTGAGGTGCGACGCGGCGCCATACGTTTCGACAATGTTTCGTTCTCCTATGATCCGGACCGCCCGATCCTCAAGGGGTTGAGCTTCGAGGTGCCGGCCGGACGCACCGTCGCGGTCGTCGGTCCTTCCGGCGCCGGCAAGTCGACCATCTCGCGGCTCCTCTATCGCTTCTACGACGTGACCGGCGGCCGCATCGAGATCGACGGGCAGGATATTCGCGATGTGACGCAGGTGTCGTTGCGCTCCGCCATCGGCATGGTGCCGCAGGACACTGTGCTGTTCAACGACACCATCCGCTACAACATTCGCTACGGGCGCTGGGAGGCAAGCGACGCCGAGGTCGAGGAGGCGGCCCGCTTGGCGCAGATCGATGGTTTCATCCGGATCGCTCCGAAAGGCTATGAGACCGAGGTGGGCGAGCGCGGCCTCAAGCTCTCCGGCGGCGAGAAGCAGCGCGTCGCCATCGCCCGCACGATCCTGAAGGGGCCGCCGATCCTCCTGCTCGACGAGGCGACCTCGGCGCTCGACAGCCACACCGAGAAGGACATCCAAGACGCGCTCGACCGCGTCGCCAAGAACCGCACTACGCTGGTGATCGCGCACCGTCTCTCCACCATCGTGGCGGCCGATGAAATCCTGGTGCTCGATCGGGGAGTCATCGTCGAGCGCGGCACGCATCCGCAACTGCTTTGTCGTGGCGGCCTCTATGCCAGCATGTGGAGCCGCCAGCGTGAGGCGGAAGCGGCGCGCGAAAAGCTGGCGCTGATCGAGGACGAAGAGGCCGCGCCCAGCCACAGCCCGGCTGTCGTCGAGGATGAGGCGGCGCTTCCGGCCGCCGCGGCAGAGTAGTCCAATGCCGCCGATTTGAGCTTCCTGCCACGTGTGCCGCAAGCTCGTTCAGGAACTTCGCAAGGGGGCACAAGTGTCCATCGTCCAGTCAATCCGCTCGCAACTCGTTCCGGTCCATCGTGAGGGTTATCCGTTTGTCGGCACCTTTGCGCTCGCGAGTCTGATCCTCTTTTTCTTTTGGCCTCCGCTCGGATGGATCGGCACCGTGCTCACGATCTGGTGCGCGCTTTTTTTCCGCGATCCGGTGCGGGTGACACCGGTGCGTGAAGGGATTGTGGTGGCACCGGCCGACGGCCGTGTCGCCTCGGTCGGCAATGCCGCGCCGCCAAAGGAGCTCAATCTCGGCGAGCGGCCCTTGCCGCGCGTTTCGATCTTCATGAGCGTGTTCAACTGCCACGTGAACCGCAGCCCGATTGCCGGGCGCATCGATGAGATCGCCTATCATCCGGGCGCCTTCCTGAGCGCCGATCTCGACAAGGCGAGCGAGGAGAACGAGCGCAACTCATTTCTGATCTCCGCGGGCAACACGCGGGTCGGAGTCGTGCAGATCGCTGGGCTTGTGGCACGGCGCATCGTCTGCTTCGTGCGCAAGGGCGCGAGCGTCGGAGCCGGCGAGCGCATCGGCATGATCCGCTTCGGCTCTCGGGTCGATGTCTATCTTCCCGAAGGAGTGCGGGCGCTGGTGGCCGAAGGCCAGACCGCTGTCGCCGGCGAGACCGTCATCGCCGACCTGCGCGCCGCCGACCGCGAGCGCACGTTCCGGGTTGGCTAATCGCTCGGCACCCCAGCCCTCGCCCGCATAGCGCCTCCAAAGACGCGGAACTGCGCTGATGCGGGGAAAGGACAGGCGAGTGGCGCAGTCCCACCGAAAGGACTATATTCCGGCGATGCCAAACCGTTCGCCATTCGAGCCCTATCGCCGCCGCCTGTTGCGCCGCCCGCGTTTTCGCACCATTCCGGTGCGCGTGCTGGTGCCCAATGTCATCACCCTGCTGGCGCTGTGCGCTGGTCTGACCGCGATCCGCCTTGCGGTCGAGGACCGCCTCGAATGGGCGCTCGCCGCGATCGTGTTCGCAGCGGCACTCGATGGGATCGACGGACGAGTCGCCCGTATGCTCAAGGGCACCTCGCGTTTCGGCGCCGAGCTCGACAGCCTCGCGGACTTCGTCAATTTCGGTGTGGCGCCGGCGCTGATCCTCTATTCTTGGGGATTGCACGAGCTCAAGTCGGCCGGCTGGATCGCGGCGCTTGCCTTTGCGATTTGCGCCGCGTTGCGGCTTGCCCGGTTCAACGTGATGATGGAGGATCCGAACAGGCCCGCCTGGGCCGGAAACTATTTCGTCGGCGTGCCGGCGCCGGCCGGTGCCATCACGGTGCTGCTGCCGATCTACCTGCAGTTTCTCGGAGTTCCGTTTTCCGAGCTCACGGCGCTGGTTGCGTTTCTCTACACGCTCGCGATTGCATTTCTGATGGTGTCGCGGCTACCCGTCCTGTCCGGCAAGCGGGTGGGCAAACGGGTGTCGCCTGAAATGGTGCTGCCGGTCTTCGTCCTCACCGTGCTGTTCTTCGCGTTGCTCATCTCCTATCCGTGGGAGGTGCTCACTTTGGGGACGATCATCTATCTCGCGAGCCTGCCGCTCGGCTGGCTCTCCTATCGCAATGCGCAGCTCAAGTCCGCTGCCGCCGCTGAACCTGCGACGCCGTTCGCGCAGCCGCTCGGCGAGCGGGCGCCCGCACCGCGGCCTGCCGATGTGCCGCAGGCGCCCTCATCCGACACAGAGCGCCCGGCACGGCTCAACTGATTATCGCTGCAGCGGATAGCCAGGCATCAGATCATACGGATGCTTCCAGCCGGGCAGCGCCTTGATGCGCTCGAGCCAGGCCGCGATGTGCTTGTGCTCAGCCGCGATGTCGAAGCCGAATTCCTCAGGCGGGTAGTACATGTAACCGACGAGCGACAGGTCGGCGATGGTCGGCCGCGCGCCGAGCACGAAGTCGCGGGTCGCAAGGCGTTTGTTGATGATCGCCAAATTGCCGTCGATGCGTCCCTTGAAGAAGGCGATCAGCGCCGGATCTGCGGGTGGGCGCGCGAAAATGCGCAGGAAACGGTACGGCCCGAGAAAGCCGTTGACCTTCTGATTATCGAAGATGATCCAGCGCAGCGCCTCGAGCCGTTCATCCTCGCCCTGCGGCCCGAACTTGGCGGTACGCTCGGCCAGGTAGGTGAGGATCACGCCCGATTGGCTGAGCCTGCGCGCTCCGTGCACCAGCACCGGCACCTCGCCCATCTCGTTGACGCCTTCCCGATAATCGGCCGTGCGCTGTATTCCTTTGACGAAGAAGTCGACCCAGATCGGCTCCCAGTCGGCACCGATCATGCTGAGCATGAGGGCAACCCGATAGGCATTGCCGGATTGGGCGAAGCAGTAGAGCTGATATTCGGCCACGTGATGCTCGTCCTATAAGCGGGTAGCGTTTGCCATCTTCCAATCTTCGTTGGCTGTGATGGGGAGAATCCTCTTCATTGGGAATGTCGCTACCGCATCGTCGGGATGATGAATTCTGCGCCTTCCTTGATGCCGGAGGGCCAGCGGGCAGTCACCGTCTTGGTCTTGGTGTAGAAGCGGATCGCGTCGGGGCCGTGTTGGTTCAAGTCGCCGAAGCCCGACTGCTTCCAGCCGCCGAAAGTATAGTAGGCGAGCGGCACCGGGATGGCGAAGTTCACTCCGACCATGCCGACGTTCACGCGGCTGACGAAATCCCGCGCCGTATCGCCGTCGCGGGTGAAGATCGCGACCCCGTTGCCGTAGGCATGCTCGGAGGGCAGCCGCAGCGCATCCGCATAATCCTTGGCGCGCACCACCGACAGCACCGGCCCGAAGATCTCCTCTTTGTAGATGCGCATGTCGGGCGTGACCTCGTCGAACAAGCAGCCGCCCATGAAGAAGCCGCGCTCATAGCCTTGCAGCTTGAAGCTGCGGCCATCGACCTTGAGCTTGGCGCCTTCCTTGATGCCGAGCTCCACATAGTCGCGCACCTTCGCGAGATGCGCTCCCGTCACCAGCGGGCCATAATCCGCCTGGGCGTCTGTCGAGAGGCCGATCTTAAGGCTCTCCACCCGCGGAACGAGCTTCTGCAAGAGCGCATCGGCCGTCTTGGCCCCGACCGGCACTGCCACCGACACGGCCATGCAGCGCTCGCCGGCGGAGCCGTAACCGGCGCCGATCAGTGCATCGACCGCTTGGTCGAGATCCGCATCCGGCATGACGATCATGTGATTCTTGGCGCCGCCGAAGCACTGCACGCGCTTTCCTCGTGCGCAGCCTGCGGCGTAGATGTGCTCGGCGACTGCCGAAGAGCCGACGAACCCGATCGCCTTGACGCGCGCGTCGGCGATCAGCGCGTCGACGGCCTCGCTGTCGCCATTGACCACGTTGAGCACGCCCGCCGGGAGCCCGGCCTCGATCAGCAATTGGGCGAGCCGCATCGGCACAGAGGGGTCGCGCTCCGACGGCTTCAGCACGAAGGCATTGCCGCAGGCGAGCGCCGGCGCAAACTTCCACATCGGGATCATGGCCGGAAAATTGAACGGCGTAATGCCGGCGACAACCCCGAGCGGCTGGCGCATGGAGTAGAGATCGATCCCTGGCCCGGCGCCTTCGGTGAACTCGCCTTTGATGAGATGGGGAATTCCGCAGGCAAACTCGGCCACCTCCAGGCCACGCTGGATATCGCCGCGCGCGTCGGCAATCGTCTTGCCGTGCTCGCTCGAGAGCAGGTGTGCGAGCGCATCGAATTCCCGCTGCACCAGCTCGAGAAACCTGAATAGCACGCGCGCGCGCCGTTGCGGATTGGTGGCGGCCCAGCCGACTTGCGCTTCCTCCGCCACTGCGATTGCGTGCCCGACCTCCGCCGCGCTGGCGAAGGCGACCTTCGCCTGCACCTCGCCGGTGTTGGGATCGTAGACGTCGCCGGCGCGACCAGATGCCCCGGCAACCTCCTTGCCGGCGATGAAATGGCCGATCGTCCGCATCGCTCGCCTCCCTACCGCAACCACCGCGCTCTTCATCGCGCGCCATTTGGCGTGCAAGTTACGGCGTCGAATGCTGCTTCGTCTATGCCATCCTGGCGCTGCGCGCGGGCGCTTCGCGCCGGCGCTTGCCTCGGCGCTCCAACCGCAAGCCTCGCCGAACTACCAGGGTGGGCCGGTAACCGTCCCTTAAGCCGCACCGGGGTAGGTTGCGGCGGGCGCTGCCGCGGGGCTGCGCGCATTGCGTCTCGGACATATTCGCCATGGATATCGCGACAGGGCTCGGTCTCCTTGGCGGAGCGGTGGTCGTGTCGACCATCATTCTGATGGGCGGCAGCTTCGGAATGTACTTTTCCGATCATGCCGTCATCATCATCTTCGGCGGGTCCTTCTCGGCCACGCTCATCCGCTTTCCACTCTCCTCGATTTTTCACGGCGTGCCGCTCGGTGCCAAGTTCGCGTTCACGCTCCGCCGGACCACCCAGCGCGAGCTGGTCGACCAGATGGCGCAGCTCGCCGAGGTCGCTCGCAAATCGGGACCGGTGGGGCTGGAGAAGATCGAAGTGGACGATCCGTTCCTGGCCAAAGGCATCCGCTACATCGCCGATGGCTACGATACCAACTTCATCCGCGACAACCTCGAGCGCGACCGCGACAATTTCCTCACCCATCTCGATGAAGGGCAGAAGATCTATCGCGCGATAGGCGATTGCGCTCCCGCCTTCGGCATGATCGGGACGCTGCTCGGCATGGTGCAGATGTTCGCCAATATGACCGATCCCTCGAAGCTCGGTCCGTTCATGGCGACCGCCCTGCTCGCGACGCTCTATGGCGCGGTCGTGGCCAACATGTGGTGCCTGCCGCTTGCCGACAAGCTGCAGCTCAAGCTCCACGATGAAGAGATCAACCGCACCCTTGTCATCGACGGCATTCTGATGATCCGGGAATCCAAGAGCCCGACGCTGGTGCGCGAGATGCTGCTCGCTTATCTGCCTGAGAAGCATCGCGAAGACACGGAAGCGGAACCGGTGCCGGCCTAGCCCATGGCAAAAAAGAAAGCTCACGCACACGCCGGCGGCCACGGCTGGTTCGTGACCTTCGCCGATCTGATGGGCCTGTTGGTCGCATTCTTCGTGATGCTGGTCGCGTTCTCGACGCAGGATCAGGCCAAGCTGAATATCGTGGCGGGATCCATGCGCGAGGCCTTCGGCGTGCAGGATCGCGTTCGCAACTCCGGCATCATCGAGGTGCCGGGCCTGCCGACCCGGCCCAAGCTCAAGAACGTGGCGCCAATCACGCCGGACGACGCTTCCGCCACGCCAACGCCCGACGAGAAAGGCCGCGAGCACAATTCAGGCGCCAAGCTCGACAGCGACGCCAGCTTCGCGCTCGCCACGGCCTCGCTGCGGCAGGCGCTGCAGGATTTGCCCGACCTGACGGAGCTCTCGAAGCACATCATGATCGAGGAGACGAAGAATGGGCTCAATATCGAGCTCGTCGATCAGGATGGCCGGGCTATGTTCCCGGAAGGCCAGAAGGAGCCCTTCGAGCGCACGCGGGCCCTTATTCAGCAGCTCGCCGCACCGCTCAAGTCCATGCCGTTCCGCCTTTCCATTGCCGGCCACACCGCCGCGGCGCGCACGCCGCCGCTCCCCGGATATGGGCCTTGGGAGCTCTCCGCAGATCGGGCCAATGCGGTCCGTCGCGTGCTTGAAGGGGAGGGCGTCCCGAGCAGTCACATCTTCATGGTCGCCGGCAAGGCCGACACGGAGCCGCTGTTTCCCGACGATCCTTACATCGCCAGCAATCGCCGCGTGACCATCACCCTGATGAAAGAAGCCCCGCCGGTTCCTCCGGATATCCGACCGTAGGCCTTGCGTCTCGCTGACCGACTTGCGGACCCGGCGTGCGGCCCCACATGATCGCCGCCAATGCTTCCGACAGCGCTTGGGCCCCGAGGCATATTGCCTCCTGGTTGCCTCCTGGCTCTTCGGGAGCCGCGGCCAATGGCCTAAAGCCGGATAAGGCCTTGTGTTCATTGAGGTACTCGGCGCTTGCGCTCTGCGTCTGGTGCAGAGGAGGTCCACAAATAAATCTGGCCTTCCGGCTACCCCGGGGCAGATCAGGGGCATTTTGGGTGCTATAAGCACCGCCCGCCGCCCCCTATATGTTGCGGCGCAATATCAACAGATCTCGGGCCCGAGCCCGAGGCACATTCCAAGGCGAATATGTCGCGTCCGCTTGCGGTTTCACCGTCGGTTCCGCTCAACGGCAATGGCCACGCGTCGGTCAAGACCGCCTTTCTGGGGCTCACCATTGGCAGCATCGGTGTCGTCTACGGCGACATCGGCACCAGCCCACTCTATGCACTGCGCGAAGCGGTGGCTGCCTCGGTCGAGCCCGGGGGCATGGTGACGCCGGAGGCGATCTTCGGCGTTCTTTCGCTAATCCTTTGGGCGCTGATCGTTACCGTCACGCTCAAATACGTCGTGGTGCTCCTCAAGGCGGACAATCACGGCGAGGGCGGCACCCTCGCCCTCATGGCGCTGGCGCAGCGGGCGGTGCGCCGGAGCGCCGAGGTCATCGTGCTCTGCGGCATCATCAGCGCGGCGCTCTTCTATGGCGATGCGATGATCACGCCGGCGCTGTCGGTCTTGTCCGCGATCGAAGGTCTCAAGATCGCCACCCCCACTTTCGACCCCTACATCGTGCCACTGACCATCCTGGTCCTGGTGGCGCTATTTGCGCTCCAGTCGCGCGGGACCGCGAAGGTGGCGGCGTTTTTTGGCCCGATCATGCTGATCTGGTTTGCGGCCATCGCGCTCGCAGGCGTTGCCCACGTGGCGCGCCGGCCCGAAATCCTGCTCGCATTCAATCCGGCGCACGCGGTCGTCTTCCTGCTCGGACACGGCAAGATCGGGCTGGTGACCTTGGGTGCCGTGTTCCTGGCGGTGACCGGAGCCGAAGCGCTCTATGCCGACCTCGGCCATTTCGGCCGCAAGCCGATTCGGGCGGCCTGGCTTGGTCTGGTGCTGCCGGCGCTGGCGCTCAATTATCTCGGACAGGGAGCGCTGGTGCTCTCCGACCCGGCCGCGCTCGAGAACCCGTTCTATCTGCTTTACCCCGACTGGGCGCTGTTGCCGATGGTCATCCTGGCGATGGCGGCGACCGTGATTGCCAGCCAGGCGGTCATTTCCGGAGCCTATTCGCTCAGCCAGCAGGCCATACAGCTTGGTCTCTTGCCGCGGCTGGAAATCCGCCACACATCGGAATCGCATTACGGGCAGATCTTTGCCCCGCGAGTGAACATCCTGCTGCTGTTCGGCGTCCTGATGCTGGTCACGCTATTTCGTTCCTCGAGCGCGCTCGCCTCCGCCTACGGGATCGCGGTGAGCGGCACCATGGTGGTCACCGGGCTTATGGCCATCGTGGTGGTGTGGAAGGTGTGGCGTTGGTCGCTGCCGGCTGCGATCGCGCTGATGATACCCTTCGTGTGCATCGATGTGATCTTCTTCAGCGCCAACCTGCTCAAGGTTCTCGAAGGCGGCTGGGTGCCGCTCGCGCTCGGCACCATCCTGATGGTGGTCATGTATACGTGGCGGCGCGGCACGCGCCTGCTCTACGAAAAGACCCGGCGCCTGGAGACGCCGCTGGAAAGTCTGGTGGGGATGCTCGAGAAGAAGCCGCCCGCCCGCGTCCCCGGCACCGCCGTATTCTTGACCAGCGATCCCGCCAGCGCTCCGACCGCGCTTATGCACAGTCTCAAGCACTACAAGGTGCTGCACGAGAAGAACGTCATCCTGACCATCGAGACTGCCCCCACGCCGCGCGTCAATCCGACCGACCGGGTGCGCATCGAGCCCGTCGGCGACACCTTCACCCGGGTGAACCTGCGGTTTGGCTTCATGGAAAGGCCCAATGTGCCCAAGGCGCTGGCGATCGCGCGCAAGCTCGGCTGGACCTTCGACATCATGTCCACGTCGTTCTTCCTCTCGCGCCGGGCGCTCAAGCCGGCCGCGCATTCGGGCATGCCGCGCTGGCAGGACCGGCTGTTTATTCTGCTGACGCGGGTCGCCAATGACGCGACCGACTACTTCCAGATTCCGACCGACCGCGTGGTCGAGGTCGGCACGCAAGTGAGCATTTGATCGCCGGGCTTCCCGCGTGCCAGAATACGTTTGACGGGGCCGCGCGAGATACCGGGGCAGATTTCGCCGCACGCCACGTCCCACGGAACGCCTGACAGGGAGAGCCGCATGGCGGATGGATCCGATCCCCGCGTTCATGACCTGACGCCGGCGGATGTTGCGCAAGGCCTGCGAGAAGGCCGCATGCTGCTGGTCGATGTGCGTGAGGATAATGAGGTCGCGGTGGAGCGCTACCCGGACGCGGTGGTGGTTCCCCTTTCCGGCTTTGATCCGGCTGCGATTCCGGACCCGCAAGGGCGACAGGTCGTGTTCGCGTGCCGCTCCGGCCGGCGTTCGATCACCGCCTCGCTCGCCGCCCAAGAACGCGGCTATCCCTACAATGCGCATCTTGCGGGCGGCATCCTGGCCTGGAAGGCTGCTGGGCTCGACACCGAAACTGGCTGACGGGCTTCTTAAAGCAACTCTCCTGAAGCGGCTTGAACCACCATCTGAGGAGGCGTCCGCAACATCATGCTTCGCACCCTTGCTTTTTCGGTCGCCGCAGTTGCTGCCCTCGCGACCGGCTCCGCCCACGCGCAGGGCCAGGTCGTGAATGTCTACAATTGGTCGGACTACATCGAGCCGAGCCTCATCGAGGATTTCACCAAGCAAACCGGCATCAAGGTGCGCTACGACACCTTCGATTCCAACGACACTTTGGAAACCAAGCTGCTCGCCGGAAAATCCGGCTACGACGTGGTGGTTCCGTCCGGCTTCTTCCTCGAGCGCCAGATCAAGGCGGGGGTGTTCCAGAAGCTCGACAAGAGCAAGATCCCGAACCTCGCCAATATGTGGCCGGAGATCACGCAGCGGCTCGCGGTGCACGATCCCGGCAATCTCTACGGCGTCAACTACATGTGGGGCACGACCGGGATCGGCTACAATGTCGCCAAGGTGAGCGAGATCCTCGGGCCGGATGCAAAGATCGACAGCTGGGACGTCGTCTTCAATCCGGATATCCTTTCCAAGTTCAAGAGCTGCGGCATCTATCTGCTCGATTCATCCGACGACATCCTGCCGCAGGCGCTCCAGCATCTCGGCCTCGATCCCAATTCGCACAACCCGGCGGATCTGCAGAAGGCCGCTGATCTGGTGATCAAGATCCGTCCGTTCGTGCGCAAGTTCCATTCCTCCGAATATCTTGATGCGATCGCGTCCGGGGAGATCTGCTTTGCGGTCGGCTTTTCCGGCGACTTCAAGCAGGCGCAGAAGCGCGCAGCCGAGGCCAAGAACGGCGTCCAGGTCGCCTACGCGATTCCCAAGGAGGGCGCGCAGCTGTGGTTCGACAACTTGGCGATCCCGAAGGACGCCAAGCATGTCGCCGAGGCGCATGCCTTCATCAACTACCTGCAGACTCCGGAAGTCGCCGCCAAGAACTCCAATTTCATCTCCTACGCCAACGGCAACCTGGCGAGCCAGAAGTTCATCGACAAGGCAGTGCTCGACGACAAGACCATCTACCCGGACGCGGAGACCATGAGCCGCCTCTACACCATCAAGGTCTATGATGCGGCGACGCAGCGCCTGATGAACCGGCTGTGGACCAAGATCAAGACCGGGCGCTAACCACGTCCTCTTTCACCGCCAACGGCGGTGCAGCCATAGCCATTGCTCGGGATGCTCGCGCACCCAGCCTTCGATCACGTTGGTGATCACCTGCATGGTCCCGGCAATGTCGATCTTTCCCTCGGCGTCGCGCGCGGGCGTGATGGCGTCGGTCAGCTCGATGGTGAAGCGGTTGCGATCGTCGGCGCGGCGAACCACCCGGGTGCCGTGGATCGGGCATTCAACGTGGCGGGCAAGCTGCGCGATCAGCGGGTTGGCTTTGGCGGGCCGGCCGAAGAAGGTAACGTCCACGCCTTTGACGAAATGCTGGTCGGCGAGCATGGCCACGTGCCGGTTCGCCTCCAATAGGCGCAGCAGGCGGACCGGAGCATCAAGGCCGGTCGGCACCAGCGTGCCCATGCAGCCGGCACGGATGTTGAGGACTGCGTCACTGACCGCGCGAATGTTCGGCCGCCGGAACAGCACCGCACTATCGAGGCCGTGGCGGGCCGCAATCAGCGCCGGCAGCTCCCAATTGGCGAGGTGCGCCGCAAAGATCAGCGACGGCTTGTTGCTGCCGCGCAGGGCCAGGAAGCGCGCCGAGGTCGCCGCGTCCGCCCAGATATCGTCCTCCGGCGAGGCGGGATCGGAACTGGTCAGGCGTTCGATCTGCGCGAACTCGACCGCAAAGCGACCGAGATTGTCCCAGACGCCCCGGAGAATTCGCTCGATCTCAACCTCCGGCTTGTCCGGAAATGCGGCGATGAGATTGGCGCGGCCGAGGCGATGCTCGGGCAGAAGCGGCCCAAGCCGGCGCATGGCGCCGCCCCAGAAATCAGCCGTGCGACGGCGAGGCGTCGCTCTGATCGTGCGCAGCACGCCGCGCGTAAGATGGCCCAGGCTCGCGTCCACGAGCGGCATAAGACGGGCGAGGAGGGCGCGTCCTGGGCGCGCTTGCTTGGGCATTGCGTTTTAGAAAGTAATGATAATCTTGCCGAATACTTGCCGGCTTTCCAGCCGCTCGAGACCGCGCGCGAATTCCGGCAGCTGAAACTCGCTGTCGATCACCGGCCGCATGCCGCCGGCCATCTTGGCCAGGCTCTCGCGAATATTACGCATCGATGCGCCGAACGAGCCGATGATGCGATATTGTTGCTGAAAGACCTGCATCAGGTTGAGCGTCGTTGTGGGGCCGGAGGTCGCCCCGCAGGTGACGAGTCGCCCGCCGCGCTTGAGGCACAACAGCGACCCGTTGAAAGTGTCGGCCCCGACGTGCTCGAAAACTACGTCGACGCCCTTCTTGCCGGTGAGCTTGCGCACCGTGCCCTCGAAGCGCTCGCACCGATAATTGATCACGTGATCGGCGCCCAAGGCTTTTGCCTTCGCGGCCTTGGCGTCGTCGCCCACCGTGGTGATCACGGTCGCCCCGATGGCCTTCGCCATCTGGATCGCCGCCGTGCCGATGCCGGAGCCGCCCGCGTGCACCAGCACGGTCTCGCCGGCTTCGAGCTTGGCATTGTCGAACAGCATGTGCTGCACCGTGGAGAAAGCGATCGGCGCGCAGGCGGCTTCGCGGAACGTAACTCCCGGCGGTACCGGAATGACCAGCCGCGCCGGCATGTTGACGAGCTCGCGGGCAAAGCCGTCGACATGAAAGCCCATGATGCCGGCGATCGCCTCGCACAAATTATCGCGTCCCTCGCGGCAGGCCCTGCAGGCCCCGCAGGTCAGTCCGCCGTACATCACCACGGCATCGCCCAACCTGAATCCGGGCGCGTCAGGCCCGACCGCCACGATCTCGCCCGCCGCCTCGGCGCCGACTGCGAGCGGGAGCTTGCGCTTGGCGAAGGCCATGCCGCGCCAGCCCCAAACGTCGATGTGGTTCAGCGCGACCGCCTTGACGCGGATCTGCACCTCTGCGGCCGCGGGCGGCGGCGGGGAGGGGATCTCGCACAGCTCGAGCTTGCGATCGGCGACGAGGGTGAGCGCGCGTGAGAAAGCCGACATAGTCCGTCAGTGACGCCGTCAATCGGCAGAATGCAACGACTTTATTCGCTGCCGCGCCGGAGCCGGATCACGCCGGCTCCCGGGCAAACACGAGCGATACGTTCTGCCCGCCGAAGCCGAACGAATTGGAGAGCGCGTGGCGCACCTTCGCGGGCCGCGCAACATTTGGAACCACGTCGAGCGGCAGCGAGGGGTCCGCGACATGGTAATTGATGGTCGGCGGCAGCACTTCCCGGTCGAGCGTCAACAGCGTGATCACCGCCTCGACGGCGCCGGCGGCCGACAGCGTGTGCCCGATCATCGATTTATTGGAGGAGATCGGCAGATGCTTGGCGCGCTCGCCGAACACCGCGGCGGTGGCGAGGCCTTCCATCTTGTCGTTCTCCGGCGTGCCGGTGCCGTGCGGATTGATATAATCGATGTCGTCGGCCGTGATCCCCGCATCCGCGATGGCATTGCGGATGCAGCCGATGATCGGCCGCCCGTCCGGGCTCGAGCGTGTGCGGTGAAAGGAATCCGCCATCTCGCCGCAGCCCTCGATCACGCCCTTGAGCGCTGCGCCGCGCGCGAGCGCATGCTCGAGGCTCTCGATCACCAGTGCGGCGGCGCCTTCCGCCATGACGAATCCGTCGCGGTTCTTGGCGAACGGCTTGGCGGCGCCCTGCGGCGGATCATTGGCGGTCGAAAGCGCCGACAACAGCGAGAAGCGAACAAGCGATTCCGGGTTGATGGATCCGTCGGTGCCGATGCACAGCGCGGCCTCGGTTTCGCCCCGCCGGATCGCCTCGATGCCGAGCTGGATCGCGGAAGCCCCGGAGGCGCAGGCGGTCGACAGTGAGATCGGCGAACCTTTGGTGCCGAAGCGTTCGGCGAGCCCGTCGGCGACCGAGACGAACTGGAAGCGGTGATGGAAGCCTTCGAATGGTCCCGTATCGCCGCCACGGATCAGATCCTGATTGGTGACGCCGTCGTTGGCGCCGGAGGCTTCGGCCACAATGCGTCGCTGCGGCCATTCGAGCTCGATCGGCGGCACAGCGAGGAAGAGCGGGCCGGGAAAATCGGCGACGCCGCCGATGGCGGCTTGGGCAATCGCTTCCTCCGCCGCGATGGTGGCCAGCCGTTCGGACAGCTCCGGCGAGCTCAGCGGCTCGACCGGAACGAAATCGATCGTTCCGGCGATGCGAGTCTTCAGACCGGCGGTCGCAAAACGCGTGATGGCGTGGATGCCGGATTCGCCTGCGGTGAGCGCCCGCCAGTTGTCTTGCCAGCCGGTGCCGAGCGAGGTCACGACACCCATGCCGGTGACGACCACGATCGGGCGCCCGGCGTGATCACGATAGCGCGGCATGTAAAATCCCCCTCCATCAGGCAGGTGGTTATTCAACCTTTTCGAGCAGAGCGAGACCTTCGCCCCGCCAATGCCCGACGCTGGTGACAACGACCTGCCGCGGCGCCTCATTCATAGCACGCTCGAAGCCGGTCGGGTCGAAGGAAGCAAACAAGCGGCCCTCTCGCAACGCCATAGCGGCCAGCGCGACGTTCATGGGAAATTGTGCTTCCACCCCATGCCCGAGATGGGAACCGGTTGCCCGCACCGCAATCCCGCCCCGCGCTTCCAGGAAGGCGCGCTCCTCCGCGGTCGCCGGCTCAACTCCGCTCGCCCCGGAAATGATCGCAAGCTCAGGGGTCACAAGCCGTGGCGCGATGCTCGCCCACTGCTGATCGAGCATTGCCGTAATGGCGCCCGGGCTGCGCTTCGCATGTCCGGACAAGACCGCGGCCAGTCGCGCGAACGGAGTGGCCGCGCGCGTGCGTGCATGCATGCGCTCCTCGATCACGAGGAACGCTCCGATCGAGCCGGATGCGGTCCCGCCGCCTGCTGGGGCCCGCTCCCACAGGGTCTTGAGCTCGCCGCGCCACAGACAGCGTCCCATGATGAGCAACAGAATGGTGGAGATCTGATCTGCGTTGGCACAGCCGCCGACGAGCGCAATCTCGCTTTGTCCGGCGATGATGCGGGCTTGCGCGACACGCAACGCATTGACGCCGGCCGATTCCTCTCCCATGAAAGTGCGCGAAGAGCCGGTGACGCCGTGCACGATCGAAATATTACCGGCCACCAGATTGGAGAGCTGCGCCAGAAAAAGCGTCGGGCGCAGATCGTTCATCAGCCGTTCGTTGAGAAAAACGTCGGGGCGATCGCTCTTGCGCAAGCCTGACAGGATCATCGCGTCAACGGCTGCGTCGCGCTCGCCGCCGCCGGCGGCGACGATCATGTCCATGCGTGCCAGCAATTCCGAGTTGCCCTTGACGCCGGCGCTGTCGAGCGCAAGCCCGGCCGCATAGGTGCCGATGCGCTGCCAAGTCTCCATCTGGCGCTGATCGCCCTTCTTGGGAATCTGCTTGTCGAAGTCGAGCGGCGCGATTGGGTGGATGACGAACGGCGCCCACGACTTGGTGTCGGCTGGGCCGGGCGGAGAGTTGAGGCCTTGCCAGTGCGCTTGGAGCCCTTCTCCCAGCGTCGACACGATGCCGATTCCGGTGATCCAAGCTTCACGCTCCGCCGGCGTCGCCTTCTCAGCCATTGGTTGGCTGCTCCATCGGGAAGGCGAGGGCGGCTGCCGCCCGCTCCATATGCGCGCGGAATTCCTGGTTGGGGAATTCGACCACCCGGAAGGTGATCTCGGCATTGCAGGCGAGCTTGCCGCCGTTGTGGATCTCGGCTTTGGTTCGCGCGAACCCCGATCCTTCATGCAGGAGTGTTGCGGTGACCTCGAGCCGGTCACCGGGCTTGATGAAGGCGCGCAGCTTCGCCTCTTTGACAGCCGCCAGGAACGGCATGCGCGCGAATCCGGTCGCCGCGATAATGAGCCACCCCGAGGTCTGTGCCATGCTTTCGATGAGCAGCACTCCCGGCATCAGCGGCAGGCCGGGGAAATGGCCCTCGAAAATCGTCGACTCACTCGGAACGGTGGCCAGCGTGCGAATGGTGCGGTGACCCAGGTCGAGGTCGAGGACCCGATCGATCAGCTGAAAATATTCGAAACGCATACCCGGTGTTCATGCGCTCTGGGATTCATGCGCCGTTGCATTCATCTGCGTCGGATTCATGCATGTGCGTCGGATTCATGCGCTCTTGGCGGCGACGAGACCATCGATATGCGCGCACAGGTTCTTCAGAACGAAGTACTGCTCGGTCGTTGCTTTGCCCTCGTTGACCTCTTGGGTCCATTGCTCGAGCGGCATCTTGATTCCAAACGCCTTGTCGATCGCGAATGCGACGTCAAGAAAGTCGAGACTGTCGATGCCGAGATCATTGATCGCATGGCTCTCGGGCTTGATCGTATCGCGGGGAATATCGCACGTCTCGGCAATGATATTGGCCACGGCGTCGAAGGTCGATGACATTTTCAAGTCCTTGATTCGCAACGCGTTTCGACGGCCGTCCGGCTGCTCGCAAAGGCACTGTGGATGCTCCCGGATCGATGCACCCCGGACCGCCCCATCCGCGGCTGAAGGCGAGCGCCCGTCATAGCGAAGAGGGTCGTCGAGTTCAATGGCAAGGCCGTTCGCGATCGAGGCGCCTGAGGGCTTCGTGCGGGGACGCGGCTGCAGGACGGCGAGATCAGCGTGCGTCGGACACGAAGCATCGCTGGCGCGGCGCGGAGCGCGTTCGGCAAGCCTAGTGCGGTGGAGCTCCTTTCATTCTTGCCGCTCTCGCCGCGAGTCTTTCGAAGACGGCTCGAATCCAAAAGCGCGCCGGCTTGATAGATTTTGCCAGTGTCCCTTTGATTCCGAAATTCGCTCGGTGGCCCGCCGCAAGGCAAGCGAGCTTCGCAATCAGGACACGGGCAGGCAATGACGTGGGACTTTGCGCAAGCACCCGGAGGAGTCGCACGCCAACTCTGCACAAGGGAGCGCGTGGTCGTCTCGCGTTGCGCCGAGGCGCACTCGAACTGGCGGAAGATGCGAATCACGGCCCAAGATTAGTTTCCGGAGCAGGCGGTATGTTCATGCCGCTCCTAACAAATATCCGACTCGCATCGAAGCGAACGGAAAGTTGTTTGTTGGCGATCGGTTGACGAGTTGCGGAACTACAGTTTACGCTTGGCGTTGGCAGGGGAGTTCGTGCCACTTATGCATGATCGGGGAGGCGGGTATCCAACAAGCCATCATTGCTGCCCTTTTATTGACACATTGGCCCATCAAACGGCCCTCTTCCCCACAAAACACGTCCACGCCACGACGGTCTCAGATCGTCACGACAGCACGGGAGAGTGCATTGAAAGTAAGATCGATTTGTTTGGTCACCGCAGTTCTTCAAATTCTGCCCCTCGCGACGATTTCGTCGCAGGCCTTGGCCCAGAGCGGTATAGCATCGGTTTATTCAACGGAAAGCGGATCACGAACCGCGAGCGGCGCGCGATTGGATCCGAGGGCTCTGACAGCTGCGCACCGTTCGTTGCCGTTCGGATCGCGGGTGGTTGTCACCAATCGCGCCAACGGGCGTTCCGTCGTCGTGACAGTCAACGATCGTGGACCGTTCGTGCGCGGGCGCATCATTGACGTGACGCCGGCGGCGGCGCATGCGCTGGGCTTCTCCGGCACCGCGCCGGTTACGGTCGAGCGCGAGTAGCAAGCCCGCAATCGCGATGCGCGTGGGGAACCCGATCGCGGGAATCAAAGCTTGCTAAGGTTGCCGGAGCGGCTCCTCCCGCGAACCGCTCCGGCTCCTGACGAGGCGCCACGGACAGGCGTGAGAGAATCGAACCGTAGAGGCTTGAATTGCCAATACTTGAATTGCCGATATTTGGATTATTGCTGTGATCTGGACGGCACGGTGATCGGAGCGCAGTTGCGCCGGCCCGACAAGAAGCAGTCCTGCAGGTTTCGATTCTCGATCAGCTTGCTGCTCAGCCAGACGCCGCCGGAGATCAGGATCGCGGCGATCAGCAGCGTCAACAGGTTCATGATCATGCGATGCCGGTAATCGTCGATCGATTCACCGCGCTCATATTTGGCCAGATCCTCGACCGGCGAATCCCTCTCCGCATTTGGCGGAGGCCTGGGCCAGCCGCCATTCTGCGGCGCGCCACGTGGCCGGAAGCGCAGCACTTGGGCGCCCTTGTGCTCAGGCGGAGAAGGGGGGCTTATGGGATCGGTTTTCACGGGCGCCTGACGGCATCACAGGGTTGGTCGAAGCATAGCATGAAAATGGCTTCCAATTCCCACACGGCCGCAATTGTGAAGCTTATTTCCTCGTCGGCGCCTTGAGCCTCATGGCCTCGCGCTTGCCGCTGTGGCGCGGGACCGCTCTCCGCTGGATGGACGCGCGCCCCGTCGCGGCCGTAAAGTGGCGCCATGAACCGCACGCTCGGCCATCGATTGCTAGCGCTTGCCTGCGCCTATGCCTTGGGGCTCGGCGCTTTCCTGCCGATCCTGGCCTTCTTGGGACTCCCCGGTGCGGACGCGGCTCCAGCCATCATTTGCGGCCCTGGTGGCGATGGGTCAATGCCTGCCGCCCCGCAGCAGCCGCATCCCTGCTGTCCCGCCGGCGGGGTCTGCGCAATGTCCGGTTGCGCCGCGACCGCGGTACCGGAACGACCCCCGGGTGCTGCGCTGCCGGCTTGGGTATCGATCGGGCTGGTCCTGCTTCCGCCCGATGTCCGGCCGCGCGCTCCCAGTCCTGTCAGCGCCAGCCTCGCCCGCGGCCCGCCGCCTGGCTGATCCGCAAGCCAATCGCACCGCAAAGCCAATTGAATGGCGGGCTTGTCCATCGTGCCCGCTCGAGAACGGAGCCAATTCCATGAACTTCAGGGCCACCATCCACGCGCTCTCAGCAATCGCTGTCGTCCTCTGCGTTGCGTCCGCCTCGGCGGCCGAGACCTTCACGGTCGGATCAATCGAGGTCACCGGCCCATGGGCACGCGCCACCCCGAAAGGCGCCTCGGTCGGTGGCGCCTACATGACCGTCACCAACAAGGGGAGCGAACCAGATCGGCTTACGGGCGGATCATCTCCTGCAGCGGCCAAGCTGGAGGTTCACCAGATGTCGATGAACAATGGCGTCATGTCGATGCGTCCGGTCCAGGGCGGGCTCGAGATCAAGCCCGGACAGACCGTCGTGTTCAATCCCTCGTCGTTCCACATCATGATGGTGGGGCTCAAGCAGCCACTGACGCAGGGCGAGCACGTCAAGGCGACGCTGGACTTCGCCAAGGCCGGAAAACTCGACGTTGAATACGTGGTCGAATCGATCGGAGCGCAAGGCCCGAGCGCAGCATCAACGGCGCCCGCAATGCCCGGCATGGATCACGGCACCATGGGCAATATGGGCGGCAGCATGGGCAACATGAACCACGCGCACTGATCCATCCAAGCTATTCGCGAAACGGAAGCGGCTCGCCGGCGGGAGGCCCCATCCGGAATACGTTGAGCGACATCGCGACGAGGACGTAATAGCCGAGTAGGCCGACGAACTCGACCATGCCCTCGTCGCCGAGGAAGGCGTGCAGGCGAGCATAGACGCGATCGGAGACGCGCTTGCTGCGGTAGAGCTCCTTGATGAAGTCATAGACGGCGCGTTCATCCTTGGGAAGGTTGGATGGCAAGCGTCCTGCCCGCAGAGCCGCGATGGTCTTTGCGCTGACGCCGGCGCGCGCGGCGTGGCCGGCATGGGCGAACCATTCGTATTGCGAGCGCCAGATCCTGGCAGTCGCCAGGATGGCGAATTCCGACAGGCGCGGCGGCACCCGCGTCTTGAGCCGGCAAAAGCCGCCCAGCGCTTGCGCGAGCTGGCCATAGTCCGGTGCGTGCATGAACACCGCGAAAGGGCCGCGCACTTGTGTGGCCTGGCCGCGCGGTCCGGAGCGAATGGCATCGATCAGTGCCTGCTGGGCCGGGGTGAATTTCTCGGGCGGGATGTCAGGCAGGCGGGGGGGCGGCGGCTTCTTCGCGGGCATCTCAGTCCTCGGGCGGGCCAGGTAGCTGACACGAGCCGATCCTCATATACGCTCATGCACGCAATTCAACCGCGCTCCTCACCCGCTTCACTTGAACAACAGCGACTTGATCACCACCGGCACCACGTTGGTGACCTCGATCATGCGTCCGATATCGATATAGTCGAATTGCCTGAGCTGCACGCCGTCGATGGCGATCACGTTGGCGGCCGGTGCGATCTCGTTGCGGATGATGCGGCCGAGGCTCATGCCGACGTCGCCGTCGATCAGGAGCACCAGCGGATAGCCGCTCGCGATCGTGGCTGGGACGGCGGCGCAGATGCCGGCGGCGAGCGCATGCAGCCGCGCATGCAAAGGGTCGCCGTGCCAGGTGATGGCGAATGCGACCGCATCGACCCCTTCCTCGATGTCGGCCTGCGTCAGCGCGGCGCGACAGGCTGCGGCGACCGAAGTGGGATCGATCCGTTCGCCGAGCTCGAAGGCAGGCGCCAGCACGGGCAGGTTCTGCAGCGGCAGCTCGTCTCCGCGCGTGATCGCGATGGTGTTGCCGCTCACCTGCACCGAGAACTGCGCCGCCCCGATAACGGTTGCGCGGATGCCTTGTCCCGGGTCCCAGACCGGCGGCAGGTCGCGTCGGCGTGCCAGCATGTGGGCGAGCGCGTGCGCGAGATCGAGGCCGAGATCGCCGAACTGCCGTTTCTCGCGCTTGTAGAGATATTCGGCGACCCCGCCTGAGAATGTCAGCGCATCGAGCGCCGCATTGGCGAGCCCCGGAGCCCAAGGCTCGGTCACCAGAAGTCGCGTGGGGAGCGCGTCAGCCGGCCGCCGGTCGATCATGCGCATGATGAGGCGAACCATGCGCTCGACGATCCGCTCGCGGTCAGCCGGCGGAAGGGCTTGGCCGGGCGAAAGCGCAATCCCGAGGCTTTCAGAGATTGCCCGCGCCGGCTCCTCGATGCGGGTGAGGCCCGCCTTCGCGTCCTCGACCAACAGACGGCCGCCGACCGCAATGGCTGCCGTGGCGGTGATGCGGCCGTTGTCGATCAGGGCGAGCTTGGTGGTGCCGCCGCCGATATCGACGTTGAGGATGCGCGCATTGTGCCCGCGCGAAAGTGCGACCGCTCCCGAACCGTGCGCCGCCAGCTGGCACTCGAGATGATGACCGGCGGACGCGCAGACGAACCGGCCCGCCTCCTCGGAGAACAACTCGGCGATGGCGCGCGCATTGCGGCGCTTGATCGCTTCGCCGGTGAGGATCACCGCGCCCGAGTCGATGTCACCCGGCTCGATGCCCGCATACGCGTAGCAACCGCCGATGAAGCCGGCGAGCTCGTCCACATCGATGGTGTAGTCCGGAAGGTACGGCGTGAGGGCGATCGGGGACTGCCACAGCACCTTGCGATAGACCACGACGAAACGGCTCGACATCGCCGGGGAGAGCCGGTGCAAGTGCACGCGCGCGAACATCAGGTGCGAGGTCGAGGAGCCGATGTCGATGCCGATCGTGGTCAATTCCACGTTGTCGGATGCCCAGGCGACCTCGTTGGACTCCTCGGCGGCCTGCATGTGCTGGTGATCGAACTCGAGATCGTGCATCGGCCTGGGTGACTCCTTGCTGCGCCGTTGCCGTGTTATGCCACGCCGCCGGGCCGCTTGCGGTCCCACAACTGTCGCGAGTGGTCAGGCGATATGCCGCCAGCCGCTCCCTGTTTTATCAGGCGAAAAACAGGAAACCGGGGATGGCGCGCACCGCTAGAATGGAGTGCACCCCATCGATGAGACTGAGGCCGTCTCGCCGGACCCTTGATTTGCCTTAACAATCTTGGGTTCGAATTGCCAAAGCGGCGGTATTTTCGTACCCCATCCGCGTTTAACCCCAACGCGGCGCCCCGCGTGGCGGCGGCAACAATCATCAAGGTCGACAGAAAAATCCGGCGGTTTCCCGCCAGCTTGCGGCGCGTAGACGCGTTGATTGACGCAGCTCGCGAGTTTCAATTTCGCAAATAAACTGAGTTGCGGCGTCGGGTCAAATGTCGAAACGAAGCGCTGCATGACGACCCTTGCACTTACAGGTTCATGGGAATGGATCGCCCGACGTCAAGACAGTGTGTTTAGCCGGCTATCGTCCCGCACCGAGTGCCTTAAGCTCCGCCCTGGCAGCCGGCCCCTCGACGAAGTCTTGCGGACAACCGATCGCTGCCAACCGGAACCTGTGTTCGGCTTCCTTCACCGAGCTCTTCAGCATATCAAGCTGCCCGATATAGAAGTTGGCTTCGCATATTTGTCCCGCCTGAACTGTCGTATCAGGATCGTCCGCCGCCGCGAGAACTGCCGACACCGCCAGTTGACCGAGAAGCAATCTGATAATCGGCGCCGGCCACTTGGTCATGTCCAGGTGTGAAACCTCCTCAGCAAGATGGCTTGGCATGCCGCTTCGTCCGCCGATTATCCCAAGCCACATAGGATAATACGGATACGAGGGATCAAGCTCGTGCGCCTTCTCGATGTCGGCGATCGATTCGCCAATCGATCCGGCGTAGAAATTTGCGATGCCGCGGCGAAAGTACGCATCGTCATCCCGGGGATCCAGCATGAGTCTTTGGTTGTAACTGGCGATTACATCATCGTACTCGGTACGTGAACCTTGCAAACGAGGCCAGCCGAGTCCCGAAGGACCCCCATCCAGCCGGGCAGCCTGAATGTGTCCGCGGCCAGATTTCTGGAGCGGACAAGCCGACGGCACGAGGCCGACCGCCTCGTGAGCAATAAGCTCTAACGCATTGTTGAAAGGTTGCGAGCTGCCGAACGCGACAGACTTGCACGTCTCGTCGGTGGGCAGGCTCCAGGCGGCCGGTGGGCCCGCCAATCCAATATAAAGTGCAACGAACATGATCTTGTTCACGGATCATTTCTCCCATTAGAGAAACGTGCGTTCGATTTGTTTATTTCAGAGCGGACGCCTGATCTTGCCGGCGCAGCATCCACCGCGAGGAACCCTCCCCGCCTTTACGGGGGGAGGGAAGCTGACCCTCGTGTCCGCCGGGAGCCATGCGGTGCCCTAATGGGTCTTGTGCCCGGGCTTCGGCGCCACGTAGGCGTATCCGGCCCGAGCCGAATTCACCGCCTTGGTGCTCTGGTTCAAGCTTGCCAGCCACTGCTGCCATTCCCGCTCGACCTGAGCCGCACTTGCACTTTGATCGATATCGTTTGCGTGAACCGCAGGCGCAGCGCAAACAAAGACGGCCAGTGCTAAGGCAACCTTCGTCTTGGTGAACATCGTCCTTCTCCTATGGCTTTGTTGACGCATTTGTTTGCGTCACCCATGGGTTCTAAGCCTTCGGACGCGCCCCGAACGTGAGCTGGTTCACAGTCTCTGGAATATTTCGCCAGGCCGGACGGCTGGCGGGCGACAATTCTTCAAACAGCGCTGGTCCAAGCAAATCGCCGGCCAACTAAAGAAAATGCGCTTCTTGATCTGCGGCTAATGTGTTTCCGGTGAAAAGAAGACCCTCTCTGTCAAAGACAGAGAGGGCCGGGAAGCAGCTTCAAGTACAAACGCAGCTTGTTGATGCGCCGCGGCCGTCAACGAGTGGTGGCCGGCTTCCCCGAAGAAGATCGGTCGCGCTGGACCGTCGGCTTGGAGATGCGACCTTTGGCGTACGCGTTGAAGATCTCGGGATGATAGACCGGATTGACGCCCTCCATGCTTCCGGGCACGAGATAGCCGCCCCTTTCGTCCGTTTGGTCGCCCGCCATCGCTGCAGCCGCCGTACCGATGACGATCACGGCCGCGAGAGCAATCTTCATCTTGGTGATCATGGTCTGGTTCCTTTCGGTTTGATCGTGCGCTTGCGCGCAACGTTTGCCTTTTAGAGCAGCCCGCTCGCACAAGACGTGAGCTACTTCACAAGACGAAAAAGTCCGCCTGCGTCGGACACCTGACCCCTCGTCTGGGGCAAGTCTTTGAGAGGCGGTCGTTCGATCTGGGCCGACAATGTCTGTTTCTGTTAATGCCCCTTTGCACCGTGGGGTATCACGGCGCATCACTCTGCCTTGATGCCGGCCGAGTTGATGATCGGCCGCGCCTTTCAGGCACGGTCGTTGAGATGACAGGCCGAAATACGGCCCGGCCCGATCTCCTTCAGAACCGGCGCTTCGCTGCGGCAACGATCGAGGGCATGCGGGCAGCGTGGGTGGAAATGACAGCCCGACGGCCGATCGATTGCCGAGGGGACACTGCCCTTCATCGGGGCGAATTGACGGCGGCGGTTGGCGAGGCGCGGGACTTCGGCCAGCAGCGCCTGCGTATAGGGGTGATTTGGCGAAGCCAGCAACTGCGCGGCCGGTGCCCCCTCGATGATGCGGCCGAGATACATCACCAGAATCCGGTCGGCGACGTGCGCAATCACGGAGAGGTCGTGGCTGATGAACAGGTAGCCCAGATGTTTATCCTGGCGCAGCCGGATGAACAGATTGATGATCTGCGCCTGGATCGACACGTCGAGCGCGGAGACCGGCTCGTCGCAGACCACGAATTCCGGATTCACGGCGAGCGCACGGGCGATGCCGAGGCGCTGAATCTGACCGCCGGAGAGCTGATGCGGATAGCGACCCTTCAGTGCTGGATCGAGGCCGACCTGGCGCAGGCAATCGTCGACAAATCCTTCAAGCTTTTCGGAGGCGACCAGGCCATGAACGCGCGGCGCTTCGCTCACCGTCTCCCGCGCCGTGAAGCGCGGATTGAGGGAAGAGAACGCCGATTGAAAGATCATCTGCACCGGGAGCCTGGCCAGGCGCCGCGCGGCTTCGTCGAGATGCGAACGATCGATGCCGTGCACCAGCACCGCGCCGGTGGAGGGTTGTTCGAGATCGGCGACGATGCGGCCAAGGGTCGACTTGCCGCAACCGGATTCACCTACCAGTCCCACCGCCTCGCCGGGCGCAATCGCGAGATCGACGCCGTCGACTGCGTGAACCAAGCTGCCGGCGGCGGACAGGCGGAATTTTGTTGCGATTGTCTCGGCGAGGCCGGAGGGTCCGGCGAATGACTTCGACACGCCTTTGAGCTCGATGAGGGGATTATTGGTCATGGCGCGTCGAGATGGGGGTGAAAGCAGTGCACCCAGTGCCCGGCGGCGGCAGCCACGGGCGGCGGCACGTTGCTGCATTGATCATCGGCGCGGGCGCAACGGTCGCGAAAGCCGCAGCCGGCGGGGACCGCCAGCGGCGGCGGAGCCATGCCGGGAATTTGTTGCGCCGGTTCGCCGGGCCGCCTCTGGCTTGGAATCGAGCCGATGAGGCCGCGCGTATAGGGATGTCGCGGCTGGTCGAGTACGGCGTCGAGCCGACCCTGCTCGACGATCTTGCCCGCATACATCACGGCGATCGTGTCGGCGAGCGAGGCGACGACCGCGAGGTCATGCGTGATCCAGAGGATGGCGGTTTCGCGCTGCCGGCACAGGTTTTGAATCTCATGCAGAACCTGCGCCTGCGTGGCGGTATCGAGCGCGGTGGTGGGCTCGTCGGCGATTAGCAGGCGCGGGCCGTTGATGAGCGCGATCGCGATGGCGACGCGCTGACGCATGCCGCCCGAATATTGGTGCGGATAGGCCTTCAGCATCTGCTCAGGCGCCGAGATGCCGACTTGCGCCAGCGCCCGGGCCGCGCGCCGGCTCGCTTCATGCCGGCCGACCGCGGGATGGTGGGCGCGGATCGCCTCGATCATCTGCGTGTCGATGCGCAGAACCGGATTGAGTGTCATCATCGGGTCCTGAAAGATGATCGCGATGCGCTCGCCGCGCAGCCGTCGCAGCTCCGCCTCGGGCCGAGGCAACAGGTCGGCGCCTTCGAACAGGATGCGCCCGCCGGCGATGCGGCCGGCCCGGTCGACGAGGCCGAGAATCGAAAGTCCGGTGACCGATTTTCCGGCCCCCGACTCGCCTACCAGGCCGACGATCTCGCCCGGCCTGATGCGCAAGCTCACGCCGTCGACCGCCTTCACGATACCGGCGCGTGTCGGAAAATGAACGCGCAGGTCCTCGATCACGAGCAGTGGCTCGGCTGCCCTCATTGCCCGGGCTGTGATGGTCACGTCCGCAATCGCGGGTTCATGATATCGCGGAGCCGGTCGCCCATCAGGTTGATGGACACGATGGTGACGAGGAGCGCGACACCCGGAAAGAAGCTGATCCAATATTTGCCGCTCAAGATGTAAGCGAAGCCGTTGGCGATCAGAAGGCCGAGCGACGGCTGCGTGATCGGCAGGCCCAGCCCCAAAAACGATAGCGTTGCTTCGAGCGCAATCGCATGCGCGACCTGCACGGCCGCGACCACGAGGAGCGGCGGCAGGCAATTGGGCAGAAGATGGTGCAGCATGATGCGGATCCTGCTCAGACCAAGGCCCTGTGCGGCCCGAATGTAGTCCTTGCCGCCCTCGACCAGCGCGGACGCGCGCACCGTGCGCGCATAATACGCCCATTGAACCGTCACCAGGGCGGCGATGATCTTGCCGATTCCCTGGCCGAGCAGCGCCAGCAGGATGAGTGCCACCAGGATGGGGGGAAACGCGAGTTGCAGGTCGACGGCGCGCATGATGAGCCGCTCGACCCAGCGCCCCGATTGCGCGGCGAGAAGGCCGAGCGATGTGCCGATGGCAAGCGCGAGCAGCCCGCTCGCCAATCCGACGCCGAGGCTGGTGCGCAGACCGTAAACAATCGCCGACAGCATGTCGCGGCCCTGATCGTCGGTGCCGAGCCAATAGGTGAGGCCGGAGGGCGAATGCGCGCCCGGCGGCAGGCGTCCGTCGAGCAGGTCAAGAGCGGTGAGATCGTAAGGGTTCTGCGGAGCCAACCACGGCGCCAGCATCGCCACCAGAGCCACGATTGCGAAGACTACAAGGCCCGCAACGGCAAGCCTGGAGGCCAAGAAATCGTGCAGCAAATGTCCGAACGGCGTTTCCTTGGAAAGGACATCGCGGCTGGTTGCAAGGCCGCCCGTCGCCGCCGTCATGACAACGCCTCGTGGCGCGCGCGCGGATCAAGTGCGGCGTAGATGAGATCGACCGCGAGATTGATCATGATGACCAGGAAAACAGTCAGCATGAGATAGGCCACAATGACCGGACGGTCGAGCACTGTGATCGAGGAGATCATCAGCCGCCCGATGCCGGGCCAGGCGAAGATCGTCTCGGTGACCACCGAGAAGGCGATGAGCGATCCGATTTCGAGGCCGAGCACGGTGACCAGCGGGATGAGAATGTTCTTCAGCACGTGAACGAAGAGGATGCGGCTAGGCGCCAATCCCTTCGCGCGCGCGAAGGTGATGAAGTCCATGTGCACGACCTCGCGCGTGACCGAGGCGGCGAGTCGCGTCACCAGCGCCATCGGGGCGAGCGCCAGGTTGAATGCCGGCAGCGCCAGGTGGGTGAGTCCGTCGACCGTCAGCACGCTGAGGTCAATGCCGAGTACGTGAACGGTAGCGCCGCGTCCGCCCGACGGCAGCCATCTGAGCTCGACCGCAAACACTGTGATGAGCATGATACCGACCCAGAAGGTCGGCAGGCTGAAGCCGAGGATCGAAGCGGCTGAAATCATCCGCCCCGCAAGGCTGTCCGGCTTGATGCCGGCCAGGAGTCCGAGCGGCAGCCCGATCGCAACCGCAAGCACCAGGGCCGATACCGCGAGCTCGAGCGTCGCCGGCAGCCGTTCCATGATCAGCCGCAGCGCCGGCACATTGAACACGAACGAATTGCCGAGATTGCCGCGCAGCGCGTTCGCCAGGAACACGAAGTATTGCTCCCACAGCGGCCGATCGAGGCCCAGCGCGTGGGTGGCGCGCGCGATCTCCGCCTGGTCGGCCTGTGGGTTGATCAGGATTTCGACCGGATTGCCGATCGCGAAGACGCCTACGAATACGAGCGCAGACATGACCCACACCACAGCCGCGCTTTCCAACAGCCTGCGGATGAGGAAGGCGGTCACCGAGGCGTCTCACCGAGGTGGGCCCGCCGCCCACGGAGGCCCCCCACTCAACCCTCTTGCCGCGGAGGGAAGGGAGGGGGTGCCGCCCGTTTGTTCAGCGCGGCCCGGCCGGGTGGATATCGAATGCTTGGACATACTGATCAGAATTGCCCACGAAAGTAAGATCGCTCCGCATGCCCCAAACCGTCACCTCATAGTGCAGCGGAATGATGCCCAGATCGTTGATGCCGATCTCAGTCGCCTTCTGCAGCAAGAGGCTGCGCTTGGCGTCGTCGGTTGTGGCGAGCGCCTCGGTGAGCGTGGCGTCGAGCGCACGATTCGAGTAGCGGCCGCGATTGGCTGTACCGAAACCCTTGGTTTTATCGAATGTCGCCAGCAGCGACTTCAGCGGCGACGACGGCTCGCCAGTGTCGGCACCCCAACCCAGCAACATCACGCTGAATTCGAGATTGGTGGCGCGGCTGAAATAGATCGCCTGGGGCAGCGCCACCACCTCGGTCTTGATCCCGACCCGCGACAGCATCTGGGCGACCGCCTGCTCCACCTTCTCGTCATTTACGAAGCGATCGTTGGGACCGTGCAGCGTCACGCGGAAACCGTCGCGATAGCCCGCCTCCGCGAGCAGCTTCTTTGCTCCATCCGGGTCGTAGGGCTCGGGCCGCAGGTTTGGGCTGACCGCGAAGAATCCATCCGGCAGCAGCTGCCCGGCTGGGATCGCGGCGCCTTCCATCACTCGCTCGACAATCGCCGAGCGGTTGATCGCCTTCGACATCGCCTTACGCACGCGCAAGTCTTTGAGTGGATTGCGATCGAGCGGCTTGCCCTCATTGTCGAACACGAACGGGGTCCGGTCGCGATCGGTATCGAGATGAAGGAAGATCACCCGGTTCGACGGGGTCTCGACCAAATGCACCGCGGGATCGCCCTTCAGGCGGCCGAGGTCCGGCGTGGGAACGCTCTCGATGAAATCGACGTCGTGCGCGAGCAGGGCAGCGACCCGTGCGGCGCTGTTGGAAATCGGACGGAAGGTGACTTTGGCCCAGTCCGGCTTCTGCCCCCAATAGTCGTTGTTGCGGACCAGCACCAGCCGGGTGCCCGGTACCCACTCGACAAACTTGAACGGACCGGTGCCGATTGCAGCCGGACCTTTGTTGAAGTCGTCGCTGCTTTTGCCCTCGGCTGCGCGCTTCGACTGAATCGCGATGGTCGACAGGTCCGCCGGCAACAGCGGATAGGGCGTGCCGGTGTCAATATGCAGCGTCAGTGGATCGATCACGTCGATGCGCTTGACCGCCTTGGAATAGATCGCAAACGACGCCGGGCTGTTCGGCACCTTATCGGCGCGGCCGATCGAGAAGATGATGTCATCGGGGGTGAGCGGCGTACCGTCATGAAACCGCACACCCGGCCGCAGCTTGAACTCCCAGGTTGTCTCGCTAATCGGCCTCCAGCTCAGCGCCAGCCCCGGAACCAGCCGCTGCCGGGAATCCTGATGCACCAGGCGGTCGAAAATGTGCCGCATGATCTGGTTGTTGGGATTGAACGTGTGAAAGAGCGGATCGATCGAGGTTGGCTCGGTTGCGAGCCCGATCCGCAGCTCTTGCGCATCCGCCGGTCGCGCCGCGGTCAGCAAGATCGCCAGGATGAGCCAGCCCCGGAACCATTTCATTGGAGGTCACTCCGAAGCATGCACCCGTTTTCTCCCCTGAGGGGGGACGGGGGGGGGGCGAGCGTGTCCGAGCTAAACCTGCTCAATCGCAAGTTTGATCAAATCGCCTCTGTAATGCAATCGGTGTCCGCCGGTAGCCTGCGAGTGCAGCAGTCAGTCGGTTAAGCGCTTCTTGTGGCAATTCATGCTTTGAATGGCAATCTTGAGGTCGATCGCGCCGCGTGGCATATACGCAATCCTCGGTTGTTAATTTTATCCGATTGCTGCTAGTGTCCCGATTCCGACGTTCGTATCAGTTTGCCCGCTCATGTTTACGAACTCGGAACCAAAGGGACACTAGCAAGTATCTGTTCTAGCGCGGCTTTGGTTTGACGTTCCTATAAAGACTCGCCGCAATGGTGATAGGAACGTCAAAGCCGCCGCACTAGCCTCGACTCGACGGCCTGAGGAGGGCGGATGCCGACTCTCGGGGAGTGGCTCGAGGCCACCGGTCTTGGCGGTTACACCGATGCGTTCGAGCGTCAAGGTATATCCTGCGACGATCTCGGCGGTCTGACTGAGGCGGATCTGCGCGAGCTCGGACTATCGATCGGCGATCGCAAGCGTTTCCTGCGCGCGCGCGCCGCAGCCGCGGCGCCGACGGCTGGCGAGAGCTCGCCCGAGCGACGCAACCTGACCGTCATGTTCTGCGACCTGGTCGGATCGGCGGCGCTGAGCGAGCAGCTCGAGGCCGAGGATCTGCTCGCCGTCCTGCGCCAGTATCGCGCCGTCTGTCGAAAGGCCGTGGAAAGCTACGGTGGGCTGCTCGCACGCCTGATCGGAGATGGGGTGCTCGCCTATTTCGGCTACCCGATGGCGCATGAGAACGACGCCGAGCGCGCGACCCGCGCTGCACTCCAGATCGTCGCCGATCTCGCGGCGCCCGTTGTGGGAATGCCGGTGCAGCCGCGGGTGCGCATCGGCATTGCCACCGGGTCCGTGCTGGTCGGCGATCTGTTCGGGGCGGGCGAAGATGCGCGCCACGAAATCGTCGGCACGATGCCCAATCTCGCCGCGCGCCTGCAGACATTCGCGCCCGAGAACGCAGTCGTGGTCGCGTCGACGACCTGGCGACTGGTTCGCAATCTCTTCAATGCAGAGGACATGGGGAGCCGTCAGGTGCGCGGCTTGGGCGAGCCGGTGAATGTCTGGCACGTGCTCGGAGAGCGTCGGGACACCGGCCGACCGGCGGGCGTTCGGCCGCTCTTGATCCTGACCCCAATCGTTGACCGCGAGATCGAGCTGCAAACCATTCTGGAGATTTGGTCGCGTGCCCAAGCCGGACAGGGCCGCGCGCTCCTAATCGTGGGCGAACCCGGGATCGGGAAATCGCGTCTGCTCGCGCATTTCCTCGGCAACCTCGATCCGCAGCCGGAGATCCGCCAATTCTTCTGCTCGCCCTTCCTTAGCTCGAGCCCGCTCGGTCCGGCAACGCTGTATTTCTCGCAGCGCGCGGAGATCGACCGCGATGACTTGCCCGGAACCAAGCTTGAGAAGCTGACCACGTTGGTGGAAGGCTCGGACCGCGAGCGACAGGAATCGCTGGCGAGCCTGGCCTGGCTTTTCTCGCTCCCCTATCCGCCTGCGGGCGCCGCGGAATTAAGCGCGCGCCAGCGGCGTGCGCGGGCCCTCAAGGGTCTGGCCGAGCAGTCCCTGCGGCACAACGGCAAGGAGTCATTGATCGTCGTGATCGAGGACCTGCAATGGGCGGACCCGACCACGCTCGAATATATCGAGCTTCTCCTCGATCGACTCGGCGGTCGGCCCATAATGCTGGTGTTGACGTCGCGTGAAGCGCCCGCCGCCGCGTGGCGCGACCGGTCCGAGCTGACGCATCTCGCTGTGGGGCGGCTGCCGCACGAACACTCGAACGAGATGATCCGTCAGGTGATCGGCCTCCGCGCGCTGCGGCCACCCGTGGTGCGCGAGATTTTGCAGAAAGCCGAGGGCGTCCCGCTCTTCATCGAGGAGTTGACGCAATCGGTCGTCGAATCACTTGATCTGTCGGTCACCGGCGCTTCTTCGTCGGAGCCGCCGATCCCGGCGACACTGCGCGAGTCGCTCATGGCGCGGCTCGATCATGCCGGGCCGGGCAAGGAGCTCGCGCAGATATGCGCCTGCATCGGACGTACGGCGGGTCGCGATCTGGTCGAGGCCGTCGGCGATCTCAAGTCCGCCGAGCTCGATCGGGCGCGCGACGCCCTGGAGCGCAGCGGCATTCTGATAGCGCAGAACTCCGGCAATGAGGGGGAGCAATACGTCTTCAAGCATTCGCTGATTCAAGAGACAGCATATGCGGGCCTGATCCGAGAGCGGCGCCGCCACCTCCACGCCCGTGTCGCGGTTGCGCAACTTCGCTTGACGCCTGAGGCCGTAGATTTGCACCCCGAAGTCTTCGCCCATCACCTGACCGAAGCCGGCCGCGGCGAGGATGCAATCGAGTATTGGCTGCGAGCTGGTCGCCGGGAACTCGAGCACTCGGCCAATCTCGAGGCCGCGGTTCACTTGCGGCGCGGACTGCAGATCCTCGATACGCTGCCGGAGTCCGAAAAGTGGCAGGACATGCGCGTGCAGTTTCTCACTCTGCTCGCCTCCGCTCTCATCTCCGTCATGGGGCCGGGGACCGCCGAGGTCGAGCGGCTCTACGCGGAGGCCGTAAACATCTGCCGCTCGCTGCCGGAGTCCTCCGCCCACTTTCCAGTCTATTGGGGCTGGTGGCGCGTGTCGCACGATTTCCGGGCGATGCGCCAACGGGCCGACGATCTGCTCAAGCGCGCGCAGGCGCGCGGGGACGAAGCGCTGCTCCTGCAGGCGCACCACTGCCAATGGGCGAGTCACTTCAACGCGGGCGATTTCATAGGCTCGGCGGCACATATTGAGAGTGGGCTGCGCATCTACGAATCCGGCGAATACCGGTCGCATGCCTCGCTGTACGGAAATCACGATGCCAAGGTCTGCGCCCACGGCGAACGTTCGCTGATCTACTGGCTCTCAGGAAACCTCGACCGCGCTGTCGACGAGGAGCGTCGCTCGCTCGCCTGGGCGAGGGAAACCGGCCACGCGGGCAGCCGCTCGCATTCAATGGACTTCGCCTTGATGCATCGCGTCTATCGGCGCGACACCCGGCGCGTCCTGACGCTCGCCAACGAGATCATCCGCTTCTCCGAGGATCAGGGCTTCTCCGACCCCGAGGCCAAGGGCTTCATCTTCCGCGGTTGGGCCAGGACTCTCCTCGGTGACATAGCGGGCGGGCTTGGGGAGGTCGAAGCGGGCATCATGCGCCAACGCGATATCGGAACGACGGAGGATTTTCCGATCTATCACTGCATGCTGGCGGAGGCTTGCCTGATGGCGGGCCGCGTCGATCGTGCCAGGGAGATCGTCGTGCAGGCGCGACGCGACTCGGAAACCACCGGGCTCGAAATCTGGTTGCCCGAGCTGTGGCGGTGGCTGGGCGCCATCGAGCGCCGGGCCGGTCACGACGACACTGTGGTCGAGGGCCGCTTCTTGGAGGCGCTCAATCTCGCGCGGCGCCAGAATGCGGTCATGCTCGAGCTGCGCGCCGCACTCGACCTGGCTGATTTGCGCCGGAAACAGGGTGACATGCCGGGCGCCGTCGATCTTTTGCCGCCGCTCCTCCGCACAATCTCAGGCGGCGTGGACTCGGAGGAACAGCGCCGGGCCGAGCGGCTTCTTCTGGAGCTTGGCCGTGCGGAACGGTAGCTGCATTCCGACCGGTATCGAGAGGCTCGGGAATGCGGCGAAGATATTTCGGGCGGGGACGCATCGGGTCGCCAAGCCCGAAGACACGCTCGCTCGCGTCCTGCCATTGGCAGGCCGCATGGGCGTCACCCGCGTCGGAAACCTGACCGGGCTCGACGTGCTCGGTATTCCAGTCTGGATGGCGTGCCGGCCGAACTCGCGCTCGCTCGCGGTCTTTCAAGGCAAGGGATCAACGCTCGCCGCCGCCAAGGTTTCGGCCTTCATGGAAGCCGCCGAAGCCTATCACGCCGAGACCATCGAGGCGCCGCTGCGGTTCGCGAGCCATGCGGAGATGCGGGCGCGGTTCCACGCCATCGATCCTGAGCTCCTTCCCCGGCCGCGCCACGCCACGCTCGGTGCCGAAGCCCGGTTCCTTTGGATCGAGGGGCGGGACCTCGAGTCGGATGAACCCGTGTGGGCGCCCTACGAGATTGTCAGCGCCGACTATGCATCGCCGCAACCGCCGGGGAGCGGCGTCTTCGTGGCGACGACCAATGGGCTCGGCGCCGGCAACCATCATCTCGAAGCGATCGCGCACGGTCTCTACGAGGTGATCGAACGCGATTCCATCACGCTCTGGCGCATGGGAGGACCACGGGCGCGCGACGCTCGGCGGATCGATCCGCAATCGATCGGGGCCGCCACCGTACGGGATCTGTTGGCGCGGTTCGCGGCCGCCGGCATCAGGCTTGGCCTGTGGGATGCAACCAGCGACATCGGGGTGGCGACGGTCGTGTGCCTCGCCCTCGATGACCGCGCAAGCGAAGCCGGCAGCGATCCCGAGCTCGGCTCCGGCTGTCATCCGGATCGCGAGATCGCAACACTGCGGGCGATCACCGAGGCCGCGCAGGTGCGCACAACCTTCATCGCGGGCTCGCGCGACGATTTCGATCCGGCATTGTTTGATGGGGCCCGCCGGGCGGAGCGGCTGGCCTTGGCGCGGGACTGGCACGGCGGGCGGCCCAATGCCGACTGGAACGCGGTGCCGCACTTTTCGAGCTCTGACATCGGAACCGATATTGCACACGTTATGGAGCGGCTGCGCGCGTGCCGACTCGACCGGACGATCTGGGTCGATCTCACCAAGCCCGGCCTCGACCTGCCGGTGGTGCGTGTGATCGTCCCGGGCCTCGAAGGGCCGCATCAGGCCGATGCCCAGCCGGGCCACCGGGCGCATGCGCTGCGGAGCGCAGAGGACATGCGCGCCGAGATGATCCGCGGCGGAGGTCCGCCGTGACACCCGGCGCGATCGTATTTCTGGGACCGACCATGCCGGCCGCCGAGGCAAGCCGGCTCGTCGATGCAATGATCCTGCCGCCCGCACGGCAAGGCGACGTATACCGCGCGATCAAGCTCTACAAGCCCGCGGTGGTCGGGGTCGTGGATGGCTATTTCCATCAATCGGCTTCGATCTGGCACCGCGAGATCCTGTGGGCGATGACACAAGGCATCCATGTGCTCGGCGCAGCCAGCATGGGCGCGCTGCGCGCCGCCGAGCTGCACACGTTCGGCATGCGCGGGGTCGGGCGTATCTTCGAGGCGTACCGTGACGGCCGCTTCGCTCCGTATGACGATGCATTCGAGGATGACGACGAGGTTGCGGTCACCCATGGGCCGCCCGAGACGGGCTTTGTGCTTCTCTCCGAGGCGATGGTCGACATTCGCGCGACACTGGCGCGCGCCGCCGAGGCCGGAATTATCGCGGGCGACACGCGCGACCGCTTGGTCGTGCTAGGCAAGGCGATGCCGTATCGCACGCGCAGCCTCGCGCGGATCATCGAAGAGGCCGCGGCGAGCGGGATGTCCTCGCCGGAGCTGGCCGCTCTGGCGGCCTGGTCGGCTGGCCATCCAACCTCGCTCAAGCGGACGGACGCGGCCGCCATGCTGAGCGAGATCAAATGCCTGCTCGCGGATTATCCCGGGCCGTTTGCGGCGGCCTTCCGGCTCGAGCGGGCCTCGGTCTGGATACGTTTCCTGGAGCGCGAAGGACTTGCGCGCGCCGGGTCGAGCGCCGAGCGGACTGCAATGGACGAGTTGCGCTGGCAGCCCGCCGAATGGCGGCAAGCCCTGCGTCAGGCCGTGTTGCGTCGCGCCGCCGTGGCGCAAGCCGCTGCTGGCGGCGCCGAACCCTCGCCGCGCGAGCTGCGAATGAGCCTCGACCGCCTGCGACTTGCCTTCGGCCTCATGACCCGGGAGGCGCTGGAGGCCTGGGCGACCGAGAATGGCCTCGGTGAGGAAAGTCTGGCGCGCCTGGTGCGCGAGGAAGCGCTGCTCCATCAGTTGGAAGACCAGGACGCAAACTGCTTGACGGGCGCGGCTGCCGATCACCTGCGTCTTACCGGCCGCTTCAGGAAGCTCATCGAGCGCAGCGAGGCGAAGCGGAGTTTTGCGGCCGCATCGGGGATCGTTGGTCGCCGGCCGTCGGGCGCCTCCCTGGCAAATTTGATCGACCTATTCGTATCCGAGCGGCTGGGGCAAGAGATGAATCCGCCGTCGAGCCCCGAGGCGCTTGCCGCCCGCCTCGGCGCTGCCGACATCGATGCCTTTGTCGAAAAGTTGTATGTTGAATGGATGTACAGCCAGCGGGAGGCGGCCGAGAAAGCGAAGCCGGAGCTGTGACATCGATGGTTGCAAACCACCAGCACGGCGGCACGCGCTTTCGCTTGTTCCCGAAGGCCTATCAGGGCTATCTCGAGCCCGAGACGGTCTGGCTTTCTCCGCCGCCCGGCTCGATCGGGCCGGGCCCGGTCGACAGGCGCATGCATGTCGTCGACGCGCTCGCGAAAGAGGGCCCATACGATCCACCCGTGTGGGGGCCGCCCTATCGCGGTCCGATCGGTCGTCCCGCGCTACCGTCCCGCGACGGCCATTTCGACCACATCCCGCTCGAGGATCGTACTTTTCTGTTGGCGCACACCTATGCCAGCACCCGGCGCGTTCTTGACATATGGGAGGCTTTCTTCGGACGCCGCATCGAGTGGTGGCACGTCGCCGAGTATCCGTCCATGGAGCTCATTCCTTTCGTCCACTGGAACAACGCGCAGTCGGGTAGCGGATTCATCGAAATGGGAGCCCGCCGAAACGAAGAAGGTGTGCTCAACCTGTTCTGTCTCAATTTCGAGGTGATCGCGCATGAGGTCGGACATGCGATCGCTTTTTCGACCGCTGGCGTGCCGGATCCTGAGCGCCTGACCGCGGACTATCTGGCGTTTCAAGAATCGTTCTCCGATCTCATTGCGCTGATCTCGGTGAGCTTCTTTGATTCCGTCATCAACAAGCTGCTGCGGGCCACCCATGGCAGCCTCTATGTCCTCAACCTGCTCAATAGGATCGGCGAAATATCGCAAACGCAGCAAATTCGCATTGCCGACAATGAAACGCGCCTGCGTGACCTCTCGGGTTTGCGGTTCGATCGGTTCAGCGGCGAGTGGACGGATGCGACAGGCGCGGGCCGTAACGCGCACGATCTCGCGCAGCCTTTGACCGGAGCGATTTTCGACAACCTGGTTGAGATCTTCCAGGATCATTTGGCGGAGCGGGGCGTCATTCCGCCCGGTGGGGATGCGCGCGGCTGGAGGCGGGAAGAGGCGGAAGCGGCGCTCAGATGGTTCGATCGTCGATGGGGTGCGGTCTTCGACCGCTTCGAGGGCGAGTTTCGCGCTGCAGTCATCGAGGCGCGCGACGTGGTAGGTCGCATCCTCGCGCGAATCATGGACCTGATTGATCCCAACGACCTGACCTTCGCGCGCGTGGCAAGCCTGTTTCTGGAGGCGGCTCTCGACCTCGGCCAGCAGCATCGTATCGCGGCCTTCCGGGAGAACTTCCTGGAACGGGACATCGCAGCCGAACTGCCGGTCCGGCGCCTGCGGGTCCCGATCAAGCGGGGGACGCGGCTCCCGGCGCGCCCGAGGCCTGCGTGCTTTGCCGACCAGATCGAGGCGGGGCGGCGGGCGCGGCGGCTTGCCGGCCTGCAGCAGGCGAGCCTACAGGGCGAGGTGCGGCGGGTCCGGCCTATCAATCGTTTGCTGCGTCAAACCCATCGCGATGCCGGGCATTTGACATGAAATCACATAAAATGCCTGCGTGACCTGCGGTCCGCCGGTTGTTACATTGTCGGGTTCCCGCAGGAGGGCATCATGGCTAATCCGCGACTCGGCGAAACCCTACTAGCCCCGAGATTGGTTCGTCTGTTCGGCCGTGTCTTTGGTGGCCTCAAAATCGATGCCAGCGATCTCGAACCGGAAAGGGCCGACAACAAGAACGATGGACCACCCTTCCAGAATCTGCTGACCGTCAAGCTCGCGCAGGAGCTCGATCCCAAGCTCGCTCGTATCTACGGCTTCAGCTACGAGGGGCGCTACTACAAGCTGCCGAGCCCGCAGATCTTTCTGGTGCATGGCGACGGGGAACCGGTCACTCCTGGCATCCCTGACAAGCAGCAGAATCTCGGGATCGTGGGTGTCGAGTACAAGGCGGAATATTTCGCCGAAGGCGTGTGCATGTGGGCTTATGATCAAGCCGACATGTCGCTTCGCATCGATGTCGTGGCGGGGTGGCTCGAGGATATCCTGCTGTCCCTGGTGACGGAGGGCGGCGGCGAGCTGGTGGGGCGCGGCGACTTGACCGGCCGCGGTGACCTTACGGGTCGCGGTGACCTCACGGGTCGCGGCGACTTGACCGGTCGTGGCGATCTGGTTTCGCGGGTGCCACCGCGGTTCCGTTAATAGGCGGCGTACGGCATCCGCGAGCTCCTGCTCATTCGTCCTCGGGCGGTGGTGCGACTTTCGCTAGCGCCTCTGGTGCCAATATCACGATGCCGCCGCGCTCGAGCGCCAGCCAGTTCCGTGTCTCCCACTCGCGCAATTGCTTGTTCGTGCTCTCTCTTGATGTACCGACAATCTTGGCGACATGGTCCTGCGTCAACGCAATTTTGCGGCCGCGCGGTGTGGGCCTTGAATCTTTCGCCAGCTGAAGAAGCGTCTTGGCAAGGCGGCCGGGCAAATCGAGGAACATCACGTCCTCGAGCTGCTCGGTCGTGTGCCGAAGCCGCCCGCACAACACTTCGATCACCTTGAGGGCGATGTCGGGCTGCTCGCGCAGCAGCGGCACGAAATCGCGCCGCTCGATCACCATCAGCTCGCAGTCGGTAATGGCCGTCGCGTCGGCGGTGCGAGGAAGGCCGTCGAGGAGCGCAATCTCACCAAAGATGGCCTTCTCCGAAAGCAGGTTGAAAATAGCGCTACGGCCGCCGGGCGACGGTGCGCTTATCCTGATGGTGCCGGACAAAATCGCGAACAGACACGTTCCTGCATCGCCTCTCGCGAATATAGTCGTCCCGCTTCCAATGCTTCGGCGGACCGCATGCGCGGTCAATCGCTCAAGCAAATCCGGGCGAAGCCCTCCAAAAATCGGATGATTTCGGAGGATTGCCCGCTTATCGAATTCATTGCGGACGGATTTGCCCGCTTGCAGCATGGCGCCCCGTAGCCTCTTTGCTTGCCACCCAGCAACCATAACACGGAGGTCCGTGGCTCACGAGTCAATGTTCTTGCTTCTGATCGAGCCGATTTAGGTGAATTGTAGCTGCAGATAGATTTCGGGTGTGTGAGGCGGCTCACGTTCGAAGCTGATAATCTGCCCGTTCTGATCCGTGCCAAGATGGGCAAGTGGGCGGTTGCCCGCTGATGCATCGCGGCACTCTTTGGAACGCCGCGGTCAAACGCTATGATTTGATCTGAGCGGTACCCGCGTTTCCATTAGGAGCAATTGATGGACATCCTGGTGAGCGAGGTCGGCCCGCGTGATGGCCTGCAAAGCCTCAAGCGCATCATGCCGACTGCGGACAAGCAGCGCTGGATCGCGGCGCTCGCGGCGGCCGGATTACGCGAGATCGAGGTTGGCTCGTTCGTGTCGCAGCGGGCGCTGCCGCAAATGGCGGATTGCGCCGAGGTGGTTGCGGAGGCGTTGACGATTCCCGGTCTGCGGGTCGCGGTGCTGGTGCCGAACTTGAAATACGCCGAGCTGGCCTTCCAGGCCGGTGTGCATCTCATCTCCATTCCGGTCTCGGTGAGCGAGCCGCATTCCGTCAGCAATATCCGCAAGACCCATGCCGAGATCATCGCCGATGTGCGGGCGATCGTAGCCTTGCGCAATGCCAGCTATCCGTCGATCAAGGTGGAAGCGGGGCTCTCAACCGCATTCGGCTGCACCATTCAGGGGCCGGTCAGCGAGGATGATACGCTGCGCATGGCGGTCACCATGGCGGAATGCGGGGTCGACACCGTGAATCTCGCCGACACGGTGGGCTACGCCAATCCGGTGCAGGTCAGGCGCCTTTTCACCCGGCTGCGGCAGGTGATCGGCGAGAAGAGCGGCGGCGCGCATCTGCACGACACGCGCGGCCTTGGGCTTGCCAATGTGGTGGCGGCCCTGGAGGCGGGTGTGACCACCTTCGACTCCTCGCTGGGAGGGCTTGGCGGGTGCCCCTACGCGCCCGGTGCCAGCGGCAATATTGTGACCGAGGACCTGGTGTTCCTGCTGGAGTCGACGGGGCTGGCGACCGGGGTCGACTTCATGCGTCTTCTGGAGGCGCGCGCGGTGCTCGCCGCCGCCTTGCCGGGTGAAACCTTACACGGCCACATCGCGCAGGCCGGACTGCCGAAGGGATTTGCCTTTTCGGCGGGGCGGAGGGCGGCATGACGCTGCCACTCGAAGGGATCCGTGTCGTCGAATTCTCCCACATGGTGATGGGTCCGAGCTGCGGGCTGGTGCTCGGGGATCTCGGTGCCGACGTGATCAAGATCGAGCCGGTCGGCGCGGGCGACAATACGCGCCGGCTGCCGGGCTCGGGCGCGGGCTTCTTTCACGCCTTCAATCGCAACAAGCGCAGCCTCGCGCTCGACGTCAAATCGCCCAAAGGCTTGGCCTTCGCCCGCGCGCTGATCGCGCGCGCCGACGTGTTTCTGGAAAACTTCCGGCCCGGCGCGCTCGCGGCGCTTGGGCTCGGCTACGAGGCGCTCGGCCAAGAGAATCCGCGCCTCATCTATTGCTCGCTCAAGGGCTTCCTCGGCGGACCGTATGAGAATCGTGCCGCCCTCGACGAGGTGGTGCAGATGATGGGCGGGCTCGCCTACATGACCGGACCGCCGGGTCGCCCGTTGCGCGCCGGCGCTCCGGTCAACGACATCATGGGAGGAATGTTCGCCGTCATCGGAATTCTGGCGGCGCTGGCCGAGCGCCAGCGCAGCGGCCGCGGGCAGCTCGTGCGCAGCGCGCTGTTCGAGAACAACGCATTTCTGGTCTCTCCGCACATTGCGCAATTCGCCGTGACGGGTGTCGCTGCGCCGCCGATGCCGGCGCGCATCTCGGCCTGGGGTGTCTATGACGTGTTCGACACCGGCGACGGAAAGCAGATCTTCATCGCAGTCGTCACCGATACCCAGTGGCGCGCGTTCTGCACCGGCTTTTCCCAGATGGATCTTTTGGCGGATGGCGCGCTTGCAACAAACGTCTTGCGGGTTGCGGCGCGCGATCGGCTGCTGCCGCGCCTACGCCAAATGTTCGCAACTCTTCCGCTCGCGGAAATCAGCCGGATCTGCGAAGCCTCGAATATCGGTTTTGCGCCGATAAGGCGACCCGATGAATTGCTCGACGATCCGCAGCTTGCATGCGCGGGGGCCATGATCGAGGTGAGCCTGCCGCAAGGCGGCACGACTTTGCTCCCGGCTTTGCCGATCGAGATGGACGGACGACGTCTGCCAAAGCGTCGCGACACTCCGCGCGTGGGCGAGCATAGCGGTGATATCGCGCACGAGCTCGGAATGACGCCGGCGATGATTGCGGAATTGGTCGCGGAAGGCGTTCTCGGATTGATCGCCGACGAGGCCGAGCTTCCAGCGGACGCGCGCCAGAAATCGGCTGCAGGCACATAGGCACAACTGCGTACTGTACAATTTCGGGTTGGGATTTGTCCGCACTTTTCCGAACGGTGGTGCGCGGTCGCTGAGCCGACCTTTGGAATTTGCAAACCTGGCGAAAGCTTGCCCGTATACCTTGCCGTATACTTTGACGCCTTGAAGATTCATCGCGCCGAGTTGGTGGAGACATGCCGAGCTCAAGGAGCGCGCCGGAAAATTCTTCGGCATGTTGCAAGAGCCCGCATCCCGCCTATGCTGTCGAGCTGGACCGTGGGTCAAGTGGTCCGGGTTGCGTTGAAGATTTCGCGATTCGCCTAACCGCGAAGAGAGAAAGAGGCGGAGCATAGGGTTCAAAAGAAGAGAGAGGGAGCCTTCGATCAATGGCCCAGGAATCTGCTCCCAGTGGAGAAGTGTTCATTGTGGACGACGACCCCGCGGTGCGCGAGGTCCTCTCGATGGTGTTCGCGCAAGCCGGATTCCGTCCGACCTGTTTCGCCGATGGCGCGGCTCTGCTGGCCGGGGCGCGGCTCGCAGTCCCAGCCTGCATCATCCTCGACGTCAACATTCCCGGGCGCTCCGGGCTCGACATCCTCAAGCAGCTCAATGCCGAGGACTATCCGGCGCCGATCTTCGTGATTTCGGGGGAGGGCGACATCCCGATGGCGGTCAGTGCGATCCGCAGCGGGGCGCTCGATTTCATCGAGAAGCCGTTCCGCGGCCTTGAGGTGGTCGAGCGGATCAAGGAGAGCATCGTCGCCTGGGCGCGACGCCAGCAAGAGAGTGCATCAAGCGGTGCGGCCGCCTTGGCAGTTCCCGGCCGTGAGCCGTTCACCCGCCGCGAGCGCGACGTGCTGAACCTGATCCTCGCCGGAGCCTCCAGCAAGGAAGCGGGTCGAAAAATGGGAATCAGCCCGAGGACCGTCGAATTTCACCGGGCACGGATCATGGAAAAGGTTGACGCCAAGAACACCGCCGACCTCATCCGGATCGTGATGAGCCGGCATTCTCAAGATGGTTCGGGCAATCGCGATGTTGAGCCGTCGATTTGATCCGGGTGACTGCGCGTATCATCGCCAGCGACAGCGAGTCGATCCAATGCGCGGATCGCCATTTGTCGAACAGATAGATCCGGCGACAGAGCCGCGAGCAGAAGCGACGGCCCCACAGGCTGCGTGAAACCATCCCGAACTTGCCGCCGCAACAATCGCAACGATTGGGTCTCATCGGAAGGTCCTCCGCGGTGGGCTTGCGCTTGTGCCCCGCCCGGTTGCGACCATCCAATCACGATATTCGTAATGGCCGATAAGCGTGAGCATGCGGAAAAATACCGGTGCACGGATTGGTGAACATTTCGTCAATGCCGGCGTGCAGCTTTGGCTGTGCGCAGGCAGGCCGCCGTCATTGGGTCAAAATTGCCGAGCATCGAGGAGAACGCGCTTCACCGCGCGGGCGTCCGAGCAAGCTCCAATACGCCTGGGTGATGCCGGCTTGCCTTGGCCCTTGGAGCGCAATCAGTAGGGGATCTGACGCATGCTGAGTTCCGAGTTCTTGCGTCGACAAGCCGCCCGTTGTCTTCGCATCGCCGCCGCGGTCGATGATCAGAGCGTGGTCGCAGCCCTGGTGGTGATGGCCGACGATTTCAGCATGAAAGCCGACGAGATCGATCCGCGACCCGGCCGCAGCGAAGCCCCCACCACAGATACCGCCATCGCCCCGCAAACGGGCGCATGACTGCAACCTGTCCGCCCGGCGCGCCGCCGGCGGTATGATCACACGATTTCGGCTTATCCTCCCCTCGATTTATCCGGCAGCGGAACTCCCCCGCGCCCTCCCACGTTGACGCGGAATTCTGGGGGGACTTCCGCAATGCCGAGCGCAACGGATCTTCGTCGACAGGCAGCACGCTGCTTGCGGGTGGCCGCGGCGGTGGAAAATCCATCGGTCGCGGCGACGCTGGTGGCGATGGCCGCCGATATCAGTGACAAAGCCGACGAGGTCGATCCCAGCCTGCAGGAGCTTGGCTGCCCGGCCAAGCGCGGCACGCGGGCGCGGGACGCGAATCCATAGGCGGTGCCCCGCAGTGCTCTTGCGACAGCTGTTGTGGATGGTGATCTTAGGTGCGAGCTTACCCTCGCAACATGCCCCGTTATTTCGGCGCATCCCGACACCAGCATGGCGCCTCCGCTTTCTGACATCTTGGCTGAGGCCCGGCTCGCCGGCCGCGCCCTGCTCGAGTTCGGCCAAGGCCTGTTCGAGCCGACCATCCGGCTCGGCGTCACCGGCCTGTCCCGCTCCGGCAAGACGGTGTTCATCACCGCGCTTGTGCATGGCCTGACCCAAGGCGGGCGTTTTCCGGTATTCGAGCCCCTTTCGCGCGGCCGGATCGCGCGCGCGCGCCTTGCCCCGCAGCCGGACGATGCCGTGCCGCGCTTCGACTATGAGGGCCATGTGCGGGCGCTCACGACGGAGCGGCGCTGGCCGGAATCGACCGACCGTATCAGTGAGTTGCGTCTGGTCATCGACTACCAGTCGCAGCGCGGCGCGGCACGCACGCTGACCCTCGACATCGTCGATTATCCGGGCGAATGGCTGCTCGACCTGCCGCTGCTGGCCAGGTCGTATCAGCAATGGTCGGCGGAGAGCCTTGCGCTTTCATCGCAAGCGCCGCGGGCGCAGATTGCGGCCGAGTGGCGCTCCTATGTGGAGAATTTGGATCCGCTCGCCCGGGAAGACGAGCAGGTGGCACTGCGGGCGTCGGCGCTGTTCACCGATTACCTCAAGACGTGCCGCAATGAGCACTACGCCATGAGCCTGCTTCCGCCCGGCCGTTTTCTCATGCCCGGCGACCTCGCCGGCTCGCCTGCGCTCACATTCTCGCCGCTCATCTACAAGGACGAAAGCGCGCCGCCTTCAGGCTCGCTCGCCGCCATGATGCGGCGGCGCTATGAGGCCTACAAGGACGTTGTCGTGCGTCCCTTCTTTGAAAATCACTTCGCCCGCCTGGACCGGCAGATCGTCCTGGTCGATGCGCTGGCTGCGCTCAATGCCGGTCCGGACGCGGTGCGCGATCTCGAAGGCGCGCTCGCGTCCGTGCTCGAATGCTTCCGTGTCGGCCGCAAGACCTTCGCGAGCGTGCTCTTTCGCCCGCGCGTCGACCGCATCTTGTTTGCCGCCACCAAGGCCGACCAGCTGCATCACACGAGTCACGAGCGGCTTGAGGCGATACTTGCGCGCATGATCGAGCGCGCCGCCGCACGTGCGAACACTGCCGGGGTGCCGGTGGACGTGGTTGCTCTCGCGGCCGTGCGGGCGACGCGGGAGGCCAAGGTGCGACGCGGACGCGACGAACTGCCCTGCATCATCGGCGTTCCGGCTGCCGGGGAAGTGGTGGGTGGTGAAGTGTTCGATGGCGCGACGGAAGCAGCTATGTTCCCGGGCGACCTGCCGTCGGATCCGAACCTCGTATTCGGCACGGGCTCGGCGTTCCGCGGCCTTGCCGCGGTAACCGCGCAGGAGGCGGATTTCCGCTTCCTGCGCTTGCGTCCGCCCCAGCTCGAACAGCTCGACGGCGCCGCAGCGCTACCCCATATTCGTCTGGACCGTGCGCTGCAATTTTTGCTCGGAGATCGGATGCCATGAGGCCGTGCCATGACGCCCTGCCCTAAGGCCGTGCCACGAAGCTCTCCCATGCACGAAGCTGCGCCAAGAAGAAGCTGCGCCAAGAAGAAGCTGCGCCAAGAAGAAGCTGCGCGATGAAGAAGCTGCGCCATGAATGAGCATCCCCGCCGGCCTGCCGCGTTCCGGCTCGACGATCCGCGCGTCGTAGTGACGTTGGATGAGACGACTTTCCCGCGCGCCGGCGTGCGGGTGACCATGGAGGGCGAGCCCGCGCTTCCGGTTGCCCTCGCGCCGGAGGTGCCGGCACGGCGCCGCTTGCGCTGGGGCACGCTGTTCTGGTCGGCGCTTGGCGGACTGACCGCGCTCGGTCTGGGCGCCGGCGTGGCCCGCCTCATCGCAGACATGTTCGATCGCGACCTGGCGCTCGGCTGGCTGGCTCTGGGGCTTGCCGCCGTAGCTGGGGTCGCAGCGAGCGCGATCGTGCTGCGCGAAGCACTCGGTTTGTGGCGGCTCGGTGCCATCGAGAAGCTACGGCAGCGCGGTGTCGACACGCTCGCGAGCGACGATCGCGTCGCCGGCCGGGCTGTCGCCCGCGACGTGCTGGCGCTCGCGCGCCCGATGCCGCGCCTGGCGCGCCGGCGCGCGCGCCTCGAGGAGCATCTCGGCGACATCATTGACGGCGCCGATCTCGTTCGGCTCGCCGAGCGGGAATTGTTGGAACCCCTCGACGCCGAGGCCAGACGCCTGGTCGGCGATGCCGCCAAGCGGGTTTCGCTCGTGACCGCGGTCAGCCCGCGCGCCGCAATCGACATGCTGTTCGTACTGGTGACCGCCGTCACGCTGGTGCGCAGGCTCGCCTATCTGTATGGCGGCCGGCCCGGCACGCTCGGCCTCTTCCGCCTCATGCGCGCCGTCATCGCCCATCTGGCGCTCACCGGAGGGATGGCGGCGAGCGACAGCCTGATCCAGCAGGTCCTCGGCCATGGTCTCGCCGCCAAAGTTTCGGTGCGCCTCGGAGAGGGAGTGCTCAACGGCCTGCTCACCGCGCGCGTCGGCCTTGCCGCTATCGAGGTCACGCGGCCATTGCCGTTCGCGGCGCTGCCGCCCCCTACGATCACCGACGTCGCCGGCAATCTGTTGCAGCGCCGCGGCGAGGGCAAGGCCGAGGTCGCGACCGCGGCGGATGCCTGAGCGCAAAGCCTTCGAATTTGTGTCCTCCGCAACCGGTCGCATTTGGTTGTTTTCAAGGCCGGGCGCATCTCCCTCTCCGCGCAGGCGGGGAGAGGTCACGCCACATGCGATAGCGCGGGCGGGAGAAGGGTTTCACTGGCGCCCGATGCGGCCTACACTTGGCCTGCAGGATGGGCGCCATGATCAAACGTTTCCTTGCAAGCTTGCCGCTGTTGATGGGTCTTTGGCTGGCCGGCGGCCATGGCGCCGACGCACAGAGCTACCCGACGCGTGCGGTGCGCGCGATCGTGGCCTTTGCGCCGGGGGGCGTGACCGATACCTTCACGCGTCTGGTCGCGCAGAAGCTGAGCGAGGACCTCGGCCAGCAGTTCTATGTCGACAATATCTCGGGAGCTTCCGGCAATATCGGCACTGCGCAGGCCGCGAAGGCCGCTCCCGACGGCTATACGCTCTACTTCGCCTTCTCATCCTACGCGGTCAATCCGACGCTGTTCGATCAAATCCCCTATGATCCGGCCAAGGATTTCGACCCGGTCACGCTTGCCGTCACCTCGACCACCGTGCTGACCGTCAACCCGATGGTGCCGGCACATAGCGTCAAGGAGCTGGTCGCGCTGATCAGATCGAGCCCCGGCAAGTTCAGCTATTCGACTGCAGGCGCCGGCACGCAGGCGCATCTTGCGGGTGAGCAGTTCCGCCTGCTGCTCAATCTCGATCTGGTGCATGTGCCCTATAACGGCGGCGCGCCGGCGATCATGGCCGTCGTCGGCGGCCACACGCCGATCGGCTTCTCCTCGCCGGCGGCCTCGATCGCGCAGATCCAGAAGGGCAATGTGCGGGCGCTCGCCGTCACCGGAGCCAAGCGCTCGCGCATATTCCCCGATGTTCCAACCATGGCGGAAGCCGGTTATCCGCAGATCATGGGCGACAGCTGGGTCGGTGTGCTGGTTCCCGCCGGCACGCCGAAGGACATCATCAATCTCTTGCAGCGTGAGATCGCCAAGATCATCGCGACGCCGGACATGCAGGCGCGCTTGACAGAGCTCGGCTACGACCCGGTCGGCAGCTCGCCGGAGGAATTCGGTGCCCGCATCAAGTCCGAGATCGTCTCCTGGGGGCAGGTGATCCGCGCCGCCCATATAACGGTGCAATGACCGTGGATTCGGACCCGGCGAAGCGGCCGATGCTGCCGCGCGAGCGCTGTGACTTTTCGGCCATCATCGATCGGCCGCCGCTCAAGCTTCCTGGTGGGGCGCGGCTCGCGGTCTGGACCATCGTCAATTACGAGGTCTGGGAAATCGGCCGGGCGATGCCGCGGCAGGTCCTGCCGCCGCCGATCGGGCAGGGGCTGTTGCCCGATGTTCCCAACTGGAGCTGGCACGAATACGGAATGCGGGTCGGGTGCTGGCGCTTCTTCGATCTGTTTGCCAAGCGCGGCATCCGCCCGACGCTCGCCGTCAATGCACGCGTGTGCGAGGACTATCCGCGCGTCGCCGAGGAGGCGCGACGCGCAAGCTGGGAGTTCATGGGGCACGGCTATGACCAGGTGCCGATGCACGCGCTTGCGGACCAGGCCGCCACCATCCGTCGCTGCCTGGAGATTCTCGAACGGGCATGCGGCCGCAAACCCTTGGGCTGGCTCGGACCCGGGCTTACGCAGACACTCGAGACACCCGACCTGCTTGCCGCGGCCGGCATCAAATACATCGCCGACTGGGTGCATGATGACGAGCCGGCGACGGTCCGCACCACCCACGGCGAGCTCGTGACGCTCCCTTATTCGGTCGAGCTCAACGACATACCGATGATGATCGTGCAGCATCACCAAAGCGACTACCTGTTCAAACGCGCCGTCGATCAGTTCGAACGTCTCTATGCCGAGAGTGCGTCGCGGGCCAAGATCATGGCGCTCGCGATCCACCCCTATATCAGCGGTCAGCCGCATCGAATCAAATATCTCGAAGCGATCTATGAGCATGTCGACCGCTTCGAAGGCGTCGTGCACTGGAACGGTGCGGAAATATTTGATTGGTACCTTCACGGCCGGCAACATCCGCAACGGCTTTAGCAAAACGTATCGGGCGCCAAGGCGCGCGGCGGCGAATTAAGGGGAGAAGACACATGCGCGAACACACGAAATTGCGCGAACAGATGAACCACAAGCTGAACAACGCGCTGGTCAGTAAACGTACGCTGCTTGGCGCCGCGATGACCGTTGCTGCCGGAACGTTCAGCGCCCTTGCTCAAGAGGCCGGCAGCCCAACCGCAAAAGGAAGCACCGTGACTCCAGTCTCGCCCGAAGTCGTCAAAGAGCTCGCTCCCACCGGCAAGTTGCGCGCCGCCCTCAACCTCGGCAACGGGGTGCTGGTGCAGGGGCCGGCCTCCGATCCGCGCGGCATCACGGTCGATCTCGCGCGCGAGCTTGGCCGCCGCCTCGGCGTGCCGGTAGAATTCGTAACCTTCGAAGCCGCCGGCAAGGTGTTCGAGGCGCTCAAGACCGGCGCCTGGGATGTCGCCTTTTTCGCGATCGAGCCGGCGCGCGCGGCGCAAGTCGACTTCACCGCGCCCTACGTGCTGATTGAGGGCACCTATATGGTGCTCAAGGATTCGCCCTTGAAGGTGGTGGCCGATGTCGACCGGCCCGGCGTGCGCATCGCGGTCGGGGTCGGCTCGGCCTATGACCTCTATCTCACCCGCACGCTGAAGAATGCGCAGCTGGTGCGAGCCAAGACCGGCGGCGGGCGCGCCATGATCGACCTGTTCCTGTCGGAGAAGCTCGAAGCGGCGGCCGGCGTAAAGCAGCCGCTGGTCGAATACGCCAAGACCGATCCAAATGTGCGGGTGATGGACGGGCGTTTCCAGGTGATCGAGCAGGCGATGGGGACCCCGAAAGGGAGGCCGAACGCGGCCCGCTATTTGCGCTCCTTCGTCGAGGAGATGAAGGCCTCCGGCTTTGTTGCCGATGCGCTCAAGCGCAGCAACCAGCCTGATGCCGAGGTTGCGCCGCCGTCGCCGATTTGATCGATGACGCCAGTCTTGTCCCGGGCCATAGCGCGTTGAACAGGCGCGTGAACGCGCTGACGAGCCGGGACCATTCGACACCAAGGAGAATGTTGGCTCTTGTAGGGGCGGCCGTTGTGGCCGCCCGCTGGCAGGACCCTCAGGAAAGAGGGCGGGCCGCCCTACGAGCGGGCCGCGACACCGCGGTCTTGCGACAAACATGCGCGAGCCAAGCGCATTATTTCGATACGCCGATTGCCTCGTCTCTTCCGCCGCTTATCTAAGCGGCAGGAGGATTTGTCATGAGCAAGAGATCTCTGATTGCGCTGGCGGCGGGCCTGATCGTTCTCGGCGCGGTGCCGGCCGCGCAGGCGCAATATAATTACGGATGGAAAGGCGGCTTCGTGAAGCCGTGCAGTCTGGACGGCGTCAATCCGGCCTATCACCCGGACATATTCGGCAATCCCGAGGTCGCGCGCTCCTATGGTTTCGTCCGCGGGCGTGACGGCAGGTGGCAAGTCTCGCCGGCATGCGGCGCGATGAACCGGCGGCCATATTAGTTTCGCAAGCACAGGTAGGGTGGGCTCACCGGCGCGCAACAGAAGCACCGGTGAGCGCACCGCTGATTTCACCGCAGGAGGCGCTGCGGTCGAGCTCCATCACGGCACTGATGATGCGGTCGCGCAAAGCGGCATCGAGATGAGTGGCGGTGACGCGGTTGAATTTGGCTAAGACCGCATCAGCGTCGAGGCCATGGCGCGAGAATCCGGGCGGGTCGGGAATGTCCGCCACCATGACGCTGCCGTCATCGCAAATGGCTTGCATTCGGCACGGGAAGCTACCGGGTGCGCGCGCATTGAGCTCGGCATCGACCGCGATCTCGAGCCGACCCATGATGGCACGCACGGCCTTGTCGTTCCAACGCTCGTTGTGGAATTGGGCGAGGCCGAACTCGCCGTCGTTGAGCGACACAGCAGCGAGAAAATTGAAGCTGTGGTCGGCCGCCTCGCGCGAGGTCGGATTGATGCGCCCCGGATCATCCTTCTGCCGGCGCAGAAACGGCATGTCCGCCATGGCGACGCGGATGGCTTTTAGCCGGCTCACATCGCCGCCGAGCTTGGCCTTGACCTGAGCGTGGAGCGCCAGTCCCGCGGCCACTATAGCCTGGCCGGTGGCGAGGCACGGATAGGCCTTGATGTTGGCGCGCATGATGTAGGTTTCGTTGGGCATCGCCGCGGTCAGCGCTGGGAGCGCCGCGGTGTTGGAGAGGACCGGGCGCAGCCCGAGGGGGTTCTCGATCAGATCGAGCGGGCCGGTGACGCCGTGGCGGGCGAGAAGCGTTGCCTGCATGCCATTCTGGGCGACCAGCGCGTTGGCGAACGACTTGGCGGCCGAGATGGCGCCATGGCGCACCGCCAGGGGCGTTGCGGCGCGGGCACCGCTCAGGGCGAGCGCTTGGGCGAGAGTGCCGGCATCCAGACCCATCAGGCGCCCGGCCATCGCGGGCGCCACCAGGCCGGAAATGCTGACGCCGTCCCAGCCCGAGTCGCGCTCGATCAGATCCTTGGCGCGGCCGAACAGCTCGTAGCCGAGCACGATGGCGGCAATCAGCTCGCGCCCCGATGCGCCGGACATCTCGGCGGCGGCGAGCGCGACCGGAATATTATCGCTCGGATGGCCGCCGATCTCGCCCCTGCGGTTGTTCACGTAATCGTTGAGATCGAGGATGCGGATGAGCGCGCCGTTCACGAGCACCGCGTTGGGGGCGCTGGTCTTGCCGGCGCGGCCGATCACGCTGCAAACGGGCGCACCGCCGACATCATCGAGCGTCGCCAGCACCGCGCGGGCGGATTCTTCCTCGAGCGCCGCATAACCGCAGCCGATCGTATCGAGGATGAGCAGCTTTGCCTGCTTGATCACCGCATCGGCGATGTCCTCGGCGCGCAGGCTCAGCACCCAATGGGCGAGCTGCTCGATGATGCCGGGGCCGGAGGATGCGACGTGCTTGGTCATGGTGTGTTTGTCTCGCGCATAACGACTCGGTCGTCCCTGCGAAGGCAGGGACCTATACAGCTGCGCGCCATCGAGAGTGCGCAGCGGTCTGGGTCCCGGCTCCTCGCTTCGCTACGGCCGGGACGACACCCCGGAGAGAGGTCGTCCTTGCGGGGAGATTCTTGACAAAGCTGCATACATCACTGCCTAGCCGCATTCCGCCCCGCTAGATAGCTGAACACCACGTTGCGCGTCTGCCCGGTGCAGGAGGGATAATTGTGGAAGAAGAGCCCGATCACATCGCCTGACGCATAGAGGCCCCGGATCGGCTCGTCGGCGGTGCTGATCACGCGCGCCTGCGTGTCCACCTTGATGCCGCCGAAGGTGAAGGTGACACCGGCGGTGATCGGGTAGGCCCGGAACGGCGCGCGCGTGAGCGGCTCGGCCCAATGCGACTTGCGCGGGCTGATGCCGACCGTGCATTTGCCGTCGAGCTCGCCCGGCATGAAGGCGACGTCGGTGCGGCAGGCCTTGTTGAATTCCGCAACAGTGCGCAGGAACGGCTCCGGCTCGATTCCAATCGCCTTGGCGAGCGCTTCAAGCGTCGGCGCCTCCACCATGGTGGCCGGATAATCGCGGCCGTGGCGGAACAGATCGATGCCGGTCTGGTCATAGATCTGATAGGCGACGCCACCCGGCTGCTGCAACACCGCGCGCCCGGTCTTGGCGTAGGTATAAGCGTGCTTGGCCTCGCCTTCGTCGAAGAAGCGCTGGCCGAGCGCATTCACGGTAATGCCAAACTGATAGTCGTAGCGGTTCATCGTGTTGCCGCGGCCGTCGGCGCGCACCGGCGTTTCCACGTCGGGCGCCTTGCCGTCGATCGGTGACATGTGCGCGCCCTGCCAATGGCCGGAAGGCTTGGCGCCGAGCGCGAGCAGCGCAGCGAGCACCTCGCCGGTATTGTGCCGGCTGCCGCGCACCTTCATGAGATCGGCATTGGGGCCGAGATAGCGCGCCCGCATCTCCGCATTGGCCTGAAAGCCGCCGCTGCAGACGATGATCGCCCGCGCTCCAAGATCATATTCCTCTTCCGGGGTCGAGACCCGCACGCCTTCGACCCGTCGGTCGTTGCCGTGAACGGCGCGCACACACGCGCGGTAGCGGATGTCCACGCCACGCGTAAGCGCCAGCGCTTTGAGCTGCGCCAGCATTCCGGGCCCGCCCCCGACAGGGTGAATGTGGTGGCCGCCCGGCAGATAGAGCTTGCCGTCGACCTCGGTCATCTTCTCCGGCTCCCATCTGACTCCGATGGCGCGCATCCAATGCACGGCCGCGTTGGACTGATCGACCAGGCACTCGGCCAGCACAGGATCGATGCGCCCTTGCGTCACGCGCGCGAGATCACCGAGGAAATCGTCGCGCCCGTAGGACGGGATCTGCATGCGGCGGAAGCGGCTTTCCTTCACATCGGGCAGGAATTCCCTGAGCTCCGCAGCACCCGCATGGACGAAGCGGAAGCCGGTGTGGGAGAATCGGGCATTGCCGCCGGATTGCTCTTCCGGCGCCTTCTCCAGCATGACCACCCTGTCGGCCCCTGCTTCGCGTGCCGCGATTGCGGCTTCGAGTGCGGCGCTGCCGCCCCCGATCACGGCGATGTCGCAGCTGTGGCGAGAGGTCATGGGGCGTCTCGATCGGAAGAGGGGGGCGAGGAACGCCGCACCTTACCCTCGGGGCCTTCCGCGCACCAAGCGCTAAAAAAACCGCGGCGCCCCGAACCCAGCCGAGGCGCCGCGCTGACTTTGCCGAAAGCGAGCAGGTGAAAATTCAGTGGTGATTCTTGTCCTTCTGATTGTTTTGGTTGCCGCCACCACCACCGCCACCGGGCCTGCCGCCGGGATTGCCGCCCATGATGTGCGGGGGAGGCGGCGGGGGCGGATTATTGTGCTGAACCGCGAAGTTCTGCTGCTGGATGTGCGGGGGCGGATTATTGTTGGTCGGAGTGTGAATGACGTTGTTGTTGATGTTCCGGTTGCCCTGATTCAAGTCGACGTGATGCTCCTCGGTGTGGATGTTGTGTTCTTCAGTGTGGATGTTGGTGTTGACGTTCCTGTTGCCGTTGTTGCCGCCAGGGTTGCCGGTGCTCAGCTTCTCGAAGTTGGTGTTTTTGTTCTGATTGCCGCCCGGATTGCCGGCATTATTATTCTTGTTGATGTTGGTCAGCGTGTTGCCTCTGAGCTCGGAATTGCCCCTCTGAGTGCCTTGATTGCCGCCGGGGCCGCCCAGGTTGTTCCTGTTGATGTTGGTCAGGGTATTGCCCCTGAGCTCGGGATTGCCGCCCTTCTGGCCCTGGTTGCCCAGAGGCCCCTTCAGGTTCGGGTTCAAGCTGGCATTGCTGTTGATGCCCCTGCCGAACTTCTGCTGTAGGGCCGCATTGTTGTACGGGATATTTCCGCGGTGGCTCGGATCATGCTGCCAGACGAACTTGTTACCGGGAGCGTTGGCAACAATCGTGGTGTGGTTGAAACGGTTGAAGCGCTCCACGTCGACGTCGACGTGGTGCGAGTGCCAGTCATAGGTCGCCCAGATCGCGGGGCCGACCACGAACGGCGCGCTAAACGCGATTACGCCCACGCCGATGACGAAGCCGGGCGGTGACCAGAAGAACGGCACGTAGGCCGGATAGGCCCAGGGCCCGTAGACCACGACCGGATTGTAGACCGGCACGTAGAGAACCGTCGGATCGACCGGCTCGATCGCGATATAGTTGGGCTGCGGGACGTTATCGATCACGATCGGCTCGGGCGCCGGAACGTAGGTCACGCGCTGCTGTGCATTGCTCTGCAGGTTGCCGGCCGCTTGCGCTTTCAGGCGCAAGCGCTGCACCGCGGCCGCGACATCGTCGGGCTGCGCCAGATAGGCGTCGCCGAGCTGCTGCGTCCAGTCCAGCTTGTCGTTCATCATCGCCAGAACCTGCGGAACCGCGGTCAGCGCCTTCACGCTCGGGTCCCAGTTCTCCTGTTGCATGGCGCTCTCGAGCTGCGCGCCCTTGACACCCGGATTGGCCTGGCACCAGCGCGCCGCCATCACGTCCTCCAGCGGATAGGTGCTGGCGGTGAGGATCTGCCCGAGCAGATTGTCCGGATAGAGCGCAATCGGTGCCACCAGCTGATCCAGCTGCTCGGCGGTGAGCAGCTGCGCGGCAGCCGGTTGGGTCGACTGGTCCTGCGCCAACGCCGGTGGGGTGATGGCGGTGGTGCCGAGCAGGACGAGGGCGGTTGCAAACGCCGCCAGCATGCGCGGCGCTCTGCCGGAAGGCGAAGGGTTTGTGGTGCGGTCTGACATGATACGTGTTCTCCTCGAGAAGCTTGATTGTGGTTAGGGCCGAAAGAGGGGACCAGGTTCCTGGTCACTTCGGGTTGTTTGATTCGGGAAGGTGAAATCGATAACGCATCATCTCCGAGATGCATGGCCAAAATGCGTCGGATTCGCGTGTGCGTTGCAAATTTGTCGGCTTCCGCAGCAGAAACTTCAAAGCAGCCGCACTGCCGCCGCTGTTCATCTGCGGTTCATGTGATAGCCCCGCTTCGGACTTATTTGTTGACGAAGTCCTCGTAGCTGAGCTTTGCCCGCGGGTAGGTCAGCGCGCTTTGCGTCATCCCGAAGGCGACGCACATTTCGGCAAAGCGGATGCCGATCGCTTTGGTGTTGAGCACCTGCGCGCCGGTGGCCTTGGCGAGATCGTCGGGATTGACCACGTAGGGGATCAGCGCCCCGCCGAGCGGCAGGATGATCTCGGCCCGCGTCTCCTCGATCAGCGCGCGGATGAGCTTGGTGGTGATGTCAAATATCTCCTGCTTGCGCTGCGCAATGTCCTTGCCATAGACGCCGAGCGGGCGGATGTCGCTGACGAAGCGGTCAAGGCCATAAGAGCGCAGAATGCGCCAGGTATAGGGCACGTGACCGGCCAGCGGCACCGTGATCCCGACCCGGTCCGCCAGCGTCAGCGCCGCGTGCATAGAGGTGCGCAACAGGCCGATGACCGGGATATCGACCGCGAGCCGCCCGCCGTCCACGCCCGGATCGAAGGTGTTGGAGGAGATCACCGCGTCGTAGCCGTTCTGCGCCGCCCAGAAGATCTTGCGGACGATCGCCGGCGTTTCCATCATGTGATGCAAGCCGTTGAGCACGCTCTGAGCCCCGATCGTGTCATAGAGCTGCGAGCCCTCGTACTCGTCGGGAAATACGATCTCCACCTTGGTGCCCGGGGAGGCATAGGAGGTGAGCTGGGCCTCGATCTTGGCCGCCTCATAGGCGGCCGATTTGCGTGGCGCCTGGTTGAGAAACATGATGCGCATTCGCGGCTATCCTTGATTTATTTAGACCGGTGCCTCGCATAGCCCGGAGCGGAGGGCGCGTAAACGCCGCTGTTGTGTAGCCCGGATGGAGCGAAAGCGAAATCCGGGTTCCTGTTCCCGCATTCCGCTGACGCTTCATGCGGGCTACGGAAACCTCACCTCACCGGAACAGTTCCTCGTAAACCTTGGCCCAGTGCGGGCCGTCGGCGTCAATCTCCTCGGGTGTCAGCATCAGCGCCTTGTAGCCGCCCGTATCGGGCTTGAGCTCGGGGCTTTTGGCCGGCACGTCGGGACGCATCGGGACGTAGTCGACATCCCGGAACACCTCTTGGCCGGCGCGTGAGATCATGAAGTCGAGGAACAGCTTCGCCGCATTGGGGTGGGATGCCCCGCGGCTCATTCCGGCGATCTGGGTCGTCATGGTCACCGGATCGAGCGGAACGAAACGCACCGGCGCCCCGAGCGCGGCGCTGATCGCCGCATGTGAAGAATTCATATCGAGCCCGATCGGATATTCGCCGGCGATGACGCGGTCGAGCACGGCGCGGGCGGCAACCGCCAGCGGCACGATGTTCTGCTTGGCGAGCGCGCGCAGATAGCGCATGCCTTCGTCTTCGCCCATCGACTTGAGCACCACGCCGATGAAGCCGTAGCCGCCGGCGATGGAATCGGGATGCCAGGCCATCTGGCCCTTCCAGCGCGGATCGAGCAAATCCTTGTGGGTGTGCGGCACCCGATCGGCGGGAACCAGCTGCGTGTTGTAGGCGAGCGAGCGCGTGGAAAGGTTGGTGGCGACCCAATAGCCCCTGGGATCGGCGAGCTCTGGGGGAAGCCCGCGCGCGCTCGGCAATTCGAAAGGCGCTGCCAAGTTGTTCTGCAATAACGGCGCGAGCTCGTCGGCGACGTGCCAGACATCGGCCTGCACGCGGCCGGCGCGGCCCTCGTTGATGAGCCGCACCACCAGCTGAGCGCTGTCGGCGCGCACAATCTTGACGTCGACACCGGGCACATGGGCACGGAACGCCTTGATCATCGGCCGCACCGCCTGATCGACGATGAGTGTCGTGTAGAGAACGACCTCGCCCTCCTTTTGTGCGGCTGCGACGAGCTTCGGGTCCGCCTGATAGGCCTCCTCCGCATGCGCGGACCCAAACAGAATGAGGCAAGCAAAGAAGGCAGCGAGTAGAGGGCGGAACACTCCAAGTCCTTGTCCCGGCCCATAGCGCGTCGAAGACGCTCGTAAACGCGCTGGTGAGCCGGGACCGTTCCAAGCTTGGCGTTCGTATCGGTCCGAGCTTTCGTAGCTCGTAACGGTCCCGGGTCTGCAGCGCACCGCGGCTTGAGTGGATCGCCGAAGGCAACGCGCACGGCCGCGCTGCACTGCGCCCGGGACAAGTCGGATTGTCATGGCACCTCGTATACCAGGACCTCGGAGTCCTCGGTGATGACATCCCGGCTCGGCGGCACCGCGACATTGCGCTTGGGCACGCCGACATAGAAGCGCTTGAGCTCCGGCACGAACAGCGAAGTCTTGGCATCCGCCCCCGTGATCAGCTTGCCCAGGTGCTCGTAATGATCGGCATCGACCTGCTTGAATATGTCGGCATGGCCGGTGGTGCCGGTGAAATAGACGCGCTGGCTTGCCGGGTCGTACTGGATCTCGTCGGCACCGCCCTCGGCATCGAGCGCCGCCACCACCTTGCCGGTGTCGGTATCCATCACCACCATCTTGCCGGGCTTGAAGATGTGGCCGGGCTTGACACGCGCGCCCACGAACAGGCGGTGATGGGCGGTGTCGATCGCGACCGTGTGCGGCTGCGTGCCGCCGGTGATGTCCCAGTTGTCGACGATCTTGCGCGTGTCGCGATCGATCACCTGCACCTTGGCGGTATCGCCGAGGATCACGAACATGCGCCGCGTTGCGGCGTCGAAAGCAATGCCGGAAGGATCGGTGCCGTCGAGCTTGATGCTGCCCACCCGCGTGCCGGATTTGGTGTCAACGATCTCGACCGATCCTTTTTCGGTTGCGGTCGCGGAATTCGCGTCCGCCGTGATGGTCACATAGAACAGGCCGCTGGCCGGATCGTAGGCGCCGTTGTCCGGGATCAGCTTGGCGCTCTTGTCGAGATTGAACGAGATGTTCTTGATGAGCTGATAGGTCGCGGCATCGAACGCCTTGACCGATTCTCCGTCATCCACCCAGATCTGGTTCACATCCGGCAGATAGATCGTCTTGCGGGGATTGCCGTCAAATCCGGTGATGGAATGGATCACCTTGCCGGCGCGCAGGTCGATCACCTCCATGGCGCGTTGCTGCTCGGCCGGGACGAACAGGCGCTGACCTTTTACGTCCACCGCCATGTGGTCCATCCAGCCTTCGACATCGGTCAGCGGGATGTAGCCGATGAGCTTTGGCAGCGGCTCGCTCTGCGCGCAGGCCGGGGCAACGAGTGCCGTGAACGTGGTGAGGAATGTGGTGAGGGCAACCGCCAGGCCGGTCCGCATCGAGCTCTCTCCTTGCTTTTGCCTTTCGCTCCCGAAGGCGCGGGGCTTGCGGCCCGCGCTTTTGGCAAATGATCGCCCACAAAGAGAAGGCTGTCGAGCCCGGTTCCCGAGACGAACGAGATGGTCGCGCGCTCAGCGCCGATCGTCAGTGCGGCGTCTATCCGCGGGCAAAGCAAGGCCGGCAGCGGAGGCTTAACGGCTGCCCTTGAGATCCTGATAGAGCTCGGTGACGAAGCGGTCGGCGCTGCTGGCGGAGCCGGCCGCCGGCAGGAGCCCGCCTTGGACGGTGGCGTCGTAAGGGGCGGTGACGCGCGCGGCCAGCACGTCCTGCAGGCTCTTTCCCTGCGCGATGAGCTCGCGCACCCTGCCGGCCACGGCGGAAACCATGTCGCGATAGGGCACGAGGTCCGCCCGCTTGACGAGCGTGCCGTGCCCCGGGATGAGGCGCGTGTCGGGACCGGCGACCTTCATGGTCAGGTCGAGCGCCTCCAACATGCCTTTAAGCGATCCGCCATTGTTGAGATCGATGAACGGGTAGCCGAAGTTGCGGTAGTAGTCGCCGATCATGATCGCATTGGCATTCTCGAAACGGATCATGGTGTCGCCGCCGGTGTGGGCGGCACGTACCGGAATGAGATCGACGATCTCGCGGTTGAGGTGCAGCTTGATCGGCTCCCCCATCCCGTAGGTGACGACCGGCAGTCCAGCCGGATCGCTCGCTGTGCTTGCTGCCGCGCGCACCATGCCCTGCCGCAGCTCCTCGCGCGCGAAGATGACGGCGCCCATCTTGGCGAAGGCCGCGTTCCCGCCCGTATGGTCGCGGTGGATGTGGGTGTTGACCAGGAAACGGATGGGAGCTGCGCTGATGCGCCGGACCGCGGCCAGCACCTTGTCACCGAGCTGTCCGTATTGGGCATCGACCATCAATATGCCGTCTCCTCCGGCCAGCACGCCAATGCGGCCGCCGGCGGCATCTTCGTGTGCCGGATCGAGCCCGGATGAGCCGGACAGGATGTAGAGGTCCGGCGCGACCTGCTCGGTGAGGATCTCTATCTTGTTGTAGTCGAGGTTCTGCGCGCGGGCGCTCGTCACGAAAGAAGCCGCCATTGCGAGGATCGACATGAGCCAAGCGGTTCGCATCGTACTTTCCTCCCGGATCCTTTCCGCACATCTTCGCCCATTTCCTCCATTCGGCAAGACGGCCGAATCCTGAATTACGGGCGTGGCGAAAGGTCGGCTCCTGGCGTAGGCTCACCCGCCTGGGAGCCAATCCCGCCAACATTTCGAGGGAGGAAATCATGCTCCGATCCTGCATAACGGCCGCGACCGCAGTGACGCTCGCGCTCGGCGCTTCGAACGCCGGCGCAGCTGATCCGCTGCCGACCGACAGCCACAAGGTGCTGACCGCGGCGCTCGCGGTGGAAGCCGCGCAGGCGGCGATAGATCACTGCAAGGCGCAAGGTTACAACGTGACGGTCACGGTCGCCGACCGCAACGGAACTCCGAAGGTGGTGATCGTCCGCGATGGACCGCAAGGCGTCGGCACGGAATCAACGCGCCGCAAGGCCTACACGGCGGCGATGCTGCGGGTTTCGACCGGTGACTACACCAAGCGCATCGCCAATCCGGGCGCGTTCAATCCCGGTGTCTATGATCCGGAACTCGCGACCGGTGCCGGCGGCGTGCCGATCAAGGCCGGCGAGGACACGATCGGCGGGATCGCCGCCGCCGGCGCGCCGGGCGGTGATAAGGATGAAGCCTGCGCCCAAGCCGGCGTCGACAAGATCAAGGACCGGTTGAATTAGGATTCATCGGGATGTCGTCCCTGCGAACGCAGGGACCCATACACCTACGCGCAATGGATATGGCGCGGCATAAGCTACGCGCCATCGAAACGGCGCAGCAGCATGGGCCCCGGGTCAAGCCCGGGGCGACACGCTTGAGGTTCTCAAAAGTCCGGCTTGTCGGCTTCCGGAATCGGAAACAGGTTCTGGTGGAAGTAATCGAAATTGTTTTCGGCGCAGGCGGTCTCGAGAAGCTGGTTGGGCACCTTGCGCCACGACTGACGCAGGTTCAGCGGCTCGTTGAATGTATCCGGGTCGTCGACCGTCACCGCGACATTGAGCATCTTGCCGTCCGCTGACGGCGTGTAGCGCTCCACTACGTGCTCCTTCAAGCTGTGCGGAGTGCGGAAATTATCGATGTAGCTGTTCTTGGTGGAAAGGCCGATGGTGTCGACCACCAGCGTATCGCCGTTCTCGTAATGGCCGATCGACTCGCCGAACCATGACGGCTTGACGTTGTCGGAATGCTTGTCGGTGAGATAGATGCGGCGCACCAGGTGATCGCGTTGCCAGATCATCCACACCTCCTTCGGGGTTTGAATGAAATAGAACGGCTCGGCCGGATAGAGCAGCTGCCCGGGCACGCCGCCCGGATAGCAGCGCCCTTGCGCGGTGAACGGGACCGGCAGCTTGCCGCTGATCGTCTCCTCGTTCGAGGCCTGCATCGATGCCGCCGCCCAGGGCTTGAGAACCGGATCGCGAAAGTTGCCGAGCCGCACCGTCACCTGGCCGGGGCCATCGAGATTGCCGTGAAACGGGTAGGCCGGGTCCTGCTTCATCGGACCGTGGCCCGGGGTGCCCGGCGGCGGATCGTGCCAGTCAGCGCCGATCGCGAGCCAGGCGAACTGGGCCGAGCCCAAAGCGGGAATTTTTGCCGGCGTCTGCGCCGCGGCGCTCGTGATGATTGCGCCGGCGCAAAGCAAAGCTGGAACTGTCAGTATGTTGCGCATTGTGATCGCCATTTGTTTGTTTGATGCTTCTTGTCATCACATAGCACGCGGTCGCCCCTGCGAAAGCAGGGGCCCATACGCCTACGCGCTATCGAGAGGTCGCAGCGGTATAGGTCCCTGCTTTCGCAGGGACGACCGTGGTAGGCCTTACGGCCGGTGCACGCCCGGGATGCCCGATATGTCGCGATGCGGCTCGCCGCACACATAATCTTCGATGCGCAGCTCGTTGTGCAGGTTGTAGACGAAGCGCGCCTGCCAATCGCGCGAATAGTAGTCAGGATCGTGGATGGTGATCACGTCCTCAAGCTGCGTCGGGCTCGTCCGGCGGATCCGCTCAACGGTGTGGAGCTCGTCCGTATGCGGCGCGCCGGTCGCGTCCAGGAAGGTGTTTTCCTTGAAGCCCGCCGATTCCACCACCAGCGTGTCGCCCTCGAATTTGCCGACCGAATGGCCGTTGAAGAACGGCAGGATCAGGAGGTCCTCGTCGCTCGGCAGCGGCTTGTCCAGGGCGATGGTACGCACCTGATGGCTGAGCTCGTAGATGATGGTGACCTGTCCGGGCGGCGCCTGGATGATCTCGAACGGATAGGGATTGGCGAGCACCCGCGGCAGCCCGTCGGGTACGCAGAATTTACGCGCATTGTCGACGATCGAGCCGTCCTTGAGGCCGGCCATGTTCTTCTCGTAGGCGGCCTTGCCGGCGGCGGTCAGTGGCAGCTCGCCGCCGTCGACGAGCTGGATCTTGGCGTTGTATTGGGTAATCCAGTAGATGCCGGAAATGTCCGGTGCATCCGCCCCGTATGCGATTCCGGAAAGGGAAAGCGCGAACAGCGCGCCCAAGCTCGCGCGCCCAAACAGGCGATGATCAAGCATTCATTCCTCCCATAGCGCCAGGTTTTGCCATCTTATTTTTTGTTATCGCCCCGACCGCGTTTGCAAAGCCGAAGCCGGCCCTCGCCTCGGGTGCGATTTAGTAGAGGCTAGCAGGGCGAGCGCGGAAAAAAAAGCGTACGCATGAGAAGATGTTTTTTGGGCTTTTTGTCCACTCGCGGCGGTGCAACCGCCTTTACTCCCGCAGCGAGCTATGAAAAAATGCACGATGAGCCCGTTCTTAGAAGAGAACAGGCGACAAATAATTCGGTCAAAGAACCGAAAGCCGCTGGAGACGCCCATGCACCTCAATATGAAATCGCTGAGCCTTGCGGGCATCGCAGTTTCATTGTTCGCGAGCCCGGTTCTTGCCCATCATTCGTTCGCGATGTTCGATGCCGAGAAGAAGGTGACGCTGGAAGGCATCGTCAAAGAGTTCCAATGGACCAACCCGCATGCCTGGATCATGGTCACGGTCGCCGATTCAAATGGAGTGGCGCAGCCGTGGGCCATCGAGATGAACGGCCCGAGCGGCTTGGTTCGACAGGGCTGGAGACCGAAGACGTTGACGCCCGGAATGCCGATCACGCTGACGATTCATCCGCTCAAGGACGGTACGCACGGCGGCCAGTTCCTGGCGGTGAAGCTGCCGGACGGCACTGAGCTCGGCAATCCCAATCGTGAGCCGGTCAACGACGGTCCCGGCGGCGCCCCGAAGCCGGCCGAGACGCAGTAAGCGCGGCTTGTCCAGGTAGAGTGATGCCTGCGCATCGCCCGTCGAAAGACGGGCGAAACGGCGTTGTCGCGCGGGCATCCACGTTTTCTTTTGGCCAAGCAAATCTTGAATGCCCGGCATAAAGCCGGGCCTGATTCTACCGCTCCGCCGCCTTGGCTTCGCCGGTCACCTCGAACGCGTAGTGAAAGGCCGGCAAATCCTCGCCGGGATGATCCTGCGCATAGGTGAGCTGCGGGATGCGGAAATTGTTCGGCCGCGTCTCTGTACCCTTGTAGATGCCCGGATAAAGATCGATGAAGTGCCAGCCAGGCTCTCCGGTCGCCTTCATGATCAGCTCGACATCGCCCTGGCTGTTGAACGCGCAGGCGTAGCCGATGTAATCGTTGTCGTAGACCACGTGATAGATGTTGGCGGTCTCGGTCCAGCCCACACCTTTGAGATGGATGCGGAACGTGGTGTTCGCGGGTCCGTGCCCGACATCGATCGGCAGTGCGGTCGTCTTTATCCAATAGCTCCCGGTTTGCTTGACACCGCCGCCCATATCCACCCATAGACCGTGCACGCCGCCGAGATCGTCCGGGACTTTGAAGGAGAATTCGGCCCGGCCGGAAGCATCGGCCTTGGCCTCCGCGACCACGTGCGAGCCTTCCTCCCAGCCGGCGCCGGTCATTCGATTGCCGACCACGTGGGTCCAGTTGAGCGCGTAGGTCTTGCCCGGCGTAAATCCCTCGCCGCGCACCGTGACGGGCTCGTTGATCCCGGAAAAAGCCGGCGTTGCGACGAGCGCGCCTGAAGCCGGCAACCTGCGCACCATTTGCTGCGCCTGCGTCTCGGGGGCGGGCGGCAGCACGGCGGCGCCTTCCGTCACCCGGAACGGAATCGCCCAGCGCGGCCGGTCCGGCTCCGGATTCTGTTGCATGTTGCGGTACGGGAAGGTGAGCTCGCCGTGCAGCACTTCAAGCACGTGGACGCCCGGGCGCCCGGTCGCCGGAATCGTGAAGGTCGCGGAGCCTGCGGTCGTCACCGCCGACATCCAGCCGGTGAAATGGTTGTCGTAGAGCAGGTCCCACGAGTTGAACAACGAGCGCCAGCCGATGCCCTTCACCTCGACCGTGATCGGGGTGCCGACCGGCCCACTCTCAGGCGAGATCTTCACCGTCATGTCGAGGGAGAAGCCGACCTGCGTGAACATGCGATCAGGCTGCTGCAGCACGATATCATGCCCGAAGCCGAAATCCTCCGGCGCGACGAAGCTTGCGGTCAGGCGCCCCGCCGCATCGGATTTGACCTTGGCGATCTGATAGGCGACCGGCGCGTAGTCGCGCCCGTGATACTCCGCGTCGGCGACCTTCCAGCTGCCCTTCACGGTGCGCCAGATGAGCTGGAATTCCTGGTTGGGCGGCAGCTTCTCGGCGGTGACGGTGAGGGGTGTGCCGGCGGGACCGCTATCCGGCGTGACATTCAAGCTGCCGATGAAGCCGTCCTGTGGCTCGGCGATCGGCACTTCGGGACCGAGCGCGGACGCAAGCGGAGCGGCGGACGCGGCTCCGGCAAGCCACACCAGCGCAAACGCGGTTAGCCCGGCCCGGCGGCCGGTGCTGATCAACATGCCAGCCTCCATTGCGATTCTTATTGCTGCGTGGCAGCCTGCTTCATTGCTGGCTCGCCGGCGATGACCATGAGCTGGGTCGTCGCGCGATTGAACGGCTCCCAGGTTACCGTCGAGTCGTCCATCATCGTGGCGATCACCTTGTAACCGAGCGAGCCGGTTGGGAAGTCCGCCGGGATCTCCCAGTGCAGCGACCAGAAGTGGTCGGTCGGCGGGGTGCCGTGGCCGCCGAAATGCGCCGGAAGCGTCAGACCATTGCCAAGGCGCACCACCACGCTTTTGAGCACCGTGTTGTCGGCGACAGCGCCGCTCGGCTGCAGCACACGAATGCGCCAAGCGACCGCTTCCTTGCGCTTGAACTGGTTCGCCAGCACGCAGAAGGGACCTACCTGGTCGGGCAGCGCGTGGCGGACGATGTCGCCTTCAAAGAAGAGCTTCGCCTGCTGCGCGTTTGCTCCACTTGCCATGCCGAAAGTGGCAAAGCCGAGAGCGGACAAAACGATCGCTGAGAATGCGGGGGATTTCATGAAGACGCCCTTTCCTCCCGGGGCGCGGCGGCCGTCTTTAGGGCCGCCTGCACCAATGCTTCACGCTGCGTAGGATGCTCCTTTCCACGCGGTTCGACAAGACGGGACGAGAGCAGACGGGACGAGAGCAGACGGGACGAGAGCGATCCGTCCGGCCGCGCCCATCGCTATTTGCAGGCCGGATAGCCGAACCGGCTTATGATGTCCTTCCCGGAGATCGCATGTAGCTCGAACGTGTCCATGTAGTGATTGGCGGTGACATATTGGCGTAAGGCTGGATTGTAGGCGCTGAGCATATGCTCGGTCGAAGCCGGGTTCGGACGATTGTTCTTTGGGTCGCCGCCGGAGTGAAACAGGAGCGTGGCATCCGGCGTGACGCACACGTTGCGGATCGACAGGAAGATCGTGCAGGCGGACTGGCAGTGGCTGTCGATGCGGAAGCGCTCGCCCGAGGCATTGTACTGCGCCACCACCGCATCGAAGCGGGGCATTTGACCCGGCTTTGCGCCCATGCCCATACCCAACGCCGAGACGGAACCATCGGCGTGCGCCGGTGCGGTAAGTGCTGAAAGGACGGAGAGAAACGCCAGCGCGCCCAAGGCGCGGACCTGTAAGTTGCTCATGAAAGCCTCCCGGTTTGTTGCTGTCGTTGCGCTTTGTCCACCCGATTGTCGGCGGGCGCGTTGTCGGCCGATTTGGTGACATTGACAAGACGCATTGACAAGACGCATCGCGTCCGCGCGCCGACCATGGCATAATGAAGAAAAACGGGCGCAAGGCCCGCCGCTCAGGGAGGATAGAGCGTGCTTGAGAAAAAGTCGCTTGCCGCCGCGGCGCTGGCGGCGGCTCTGTGCGGGTCAGCCGTGGGGGCGGCCGCGCAGTCGCTGGATGGAACGAAGTATCCGGATTGGTCCGGCCAGTGGCGCCGGCCCGGGAGCGGGCCCAATCGCTATGATCCGACCAAGCCGCCGGGCCTCCCTCAGCAAGCACCGCTGACACCGGAGTTCCAGGCGATCTTCGAGGCCGGCCTCGCGGATCAGAAGGAAGGCGGCTCGGGCACCAACATGACCTCGTCTTGCTTGCCGAGCGGCGAGCCACGCGACATGTCCGGCAATCAGGGACTTGAGTTCGTCATCACCCCGAAGATCACCTACGTGCTGTTCGACAACGCCATGCCGCGCCGCATCTATACCGACGGACGCGATTGGCCGGAGAATGAGGAGCCCTCGTTTGCCGGCTATTCGATCGGCCGCTGGAGCGGGGAGGGTGCCGACGGCCGCTATACGTTGCTTGAAGTCGAGACTCGCAACTTCACCGGGCCGCGTACTTTCGATAACGCCGGGATTCCGCTCGCGCCGGACAATCAAACGATCCTCAAGGAACGCATCTGGCGCGATCCGACCAATGCCCGCCTCATGTACAACGAGATGACGACCTTCGACCATGCGCTCACCCGTCCCTGGACGGTGCAAAAGACCTATCGGTTGGAGAAGACCGCGATCTGGCTCGACAATATCTGCACCGTCGGCAACCAGCATGTGCAGATCGGCAAGGATGGCTATTACCTGAGCGCCGACGGCTATCTGATGCCGCTGAAGAAGGGCCAGCCGCCGCCCGACCTGCGTTATTTCAAGTAAGGCAACAAACATTCAGGGAGGAGAGCCCGATGCCGGAGCTTGGACGGCGGGATTTCGTCAGGGGCGCTGGCCTGGGGGCGCTTCTCTTCACGGTCGCAGGACGCGAGGTCTGGCTCACGCCGCGGCAGGCCCGCGCCGAGGGCGTGCCGTTCCAGGTGCTCAAGCCGCACGAAGTCGAGACGCTCGAAGCGGTCGGCGAGACGCTGGCGATCGGGGCGCGCGCGGACGGCGTCGCCCATTTCGTGGATCAGCAACTGACGCAGCCGCCGGCGCATGCGCTGTTGAGCCTGCGGGTCACGGAAGTGCGCCCGCCTTATGCAGATTTCTACCGCGCGGCGCTCGCCGGCATCGATGGTGCGAGCCAAGCGCAGCACCAGCGCGGCTATGCGGCGCTTGATGCCGCGGCGCAGCGGGCGTTCGTCGATGCGCTGCGCCAAGGCAAGCTCGAAAGCTGGAAAGGGCCGGCGCAGGGCTTCGTCTACGCGATGCTGCGCAACGATGCGGTCGACGTGGTCTACGGCACCGTCGAAGGCTTTGCGCGCATCAATGTTCCGTACATGCCGCATATCCTGCCGCAGAGGAGCTGGTGACATGGCGCTCGAGAAAGTCGATGCGGCGATCGTCGGCGCCGGTGCCGCGGGTGCCGTGTTTGCGGCCGTGCTCACGCGCGCCGGCAAGAAAGTCGTCTTGTTCGAGCGCGGACCCGATTGGCAGCTTTCCGATCTCATCAGCTCCGATATCTGGGGGAGGCGGCTCAAGGGCGCTGGCGCACCGATCATCTACGAGGGGCGCGATGCAGTCGGCCGCACTTCCGATCACGGCTGGGGCACCGGCGGCGCGGCGCTGCACTATTCCGCCAATTTTCCCCGCCTGTTGCCGGCCGACTTCAAAGTGAAAAGCGAGCACGGCCGCGGGCTCGACTGGCCGATCTCATACACGGATATCGCGCCCTACTACGACCGCATTGCCCGCGAGATCGGCGTCTCCGGGGATGCCAAGGCCGAGGAGCGCTGGCGCCCGGCGGGCGAGCCTTATCCGATGCCGCCGATCAAGACGTTTCGCCATGGCGAGGTCTGGGTGCCGGGCTTCAATTCGGTCGGCATCACGGTCGCGCCCGGAGCCGTCGGGGTGAACAGCATCGAGTACAAAGGCCGCGCCGCCTGCATCAACGACGGCTGGTGCGGAGCCGGCTGCCCGACCGGCGCGCTCGCCAATCCGCAGGCGACCTTCCTCGGCGAGGCAAGAGCTAAGGGCGCGGAGGTGCGCGCGATGTGCACGGTCACGCGCGTCCTCACCAATCCGGCGGGCACGCGCGTCACCGGCATTGAATACTACGATGCCAATGGCGAGCGGCAGGTGCAGGAGGCAAGCGTCGTGGTGCTTGCCGCTTACGCATCGCAGAACCCGCGCATCCTGTTCAACTCGGCGACCGACAAGCACCCGAACGGGCTCGCCAATGCGAGCGGGCTTCTTGGCAAATACGCCATGGCGCATGCGGGGGGCCAAGTCTCCGCCGTGTTCGGCGAGGACCTGGAGAACCATATGGGCTCGAACGGCTATCAGTTCGTGTCCTACGACCGCCATCCCAAGACCACGCGCAAGGATGCCTTCGGGTCTACTTTCTGGAATACCGGCGCCGCGCAGAAGCCCAACGATGCCCGCGGCATCGCCAATGTGCGGCCGGATCTGTTCGGCGCCGATCTCGACGAGTTCCTTAAAGGCAAGGCGCGACGGCTGTCCCGCATCACCGCCATCTGCGAGGAGATGCCGGTTATCGAGAACCATTTCGAGCTGGCGTCGGAGAAGGACGAGTTCGGCTTTCCGCTCATCAAGATCGTGCACACATTCACTCCCGATACGCTTGGCCTCTGGAAAGCCGCGATCGAGGAGGGCGTTGCCATCGCCAAAGGCGCGGGTGCGCAGGAGATCTATCCGGCGCGCGGGATCGGGCCGCAGCATCTGCTCGGCGGCACCGTTATGGGGACGAGCGCAGCGGACTCGGTCGTCAACAGCTACGGACAGACGCACGAGCTTGCCAATCTCTACATCGCCGGCTGCGGCATTTTCCCGACTGAGAGCGCGTGCAATCCGACCTTCACGCTCAACGCCCTGTCGCTGCGCGGGGCCGAGCAGCTCGCGGCGAACTGGGGCGGCATCGCCGGGTGACGACGGAGCCGCAACCTGCGTCGCCCCGGGCTTGACCCGGGGCCCATACCGCTACGTTCTCTCGTGAGTGCGCAGGAGTATGGGTCCCTGCGTTCGCAGGGACGACGCTTGCTGAGGTGTTTGCGTGACCCGCACGCTTGGTCGCCCCGGGCTTGACCCGGGGCCCATACCGCTACGTTTTTTCGTGAGTGGCTAGGAGTATGGGTTCCTGCTTTCGCAGGAACGACGCTTGCTGAGGTGTTTGCGTGACCCGCACGCTTGGTCGCCCCGGGCTTGACCCGGGGCCCATACCGCTACGCTTTCTCGTGAGTGCGTAGGAGTATGGGTTCCTGCGTTCGCAGGAACGACGCTTGTGGAGGTGTTTGCCCGGCCCGCACGCTTGGTCGCCCCGGGCTTGACCCGGGGCCCATACCGCTACGTTTTCTCGTGAGTGCGTAGGAGTATGGGTCCCTGCGTTCGCAGGGACGACGCTTGTGGAGGTGTTTGCCCGGCCCGCACGCTTGGTCGCCCCGGGCTTGACCCGGGGCCCATACCGCTACGCTTTCTCGTGAGTGCGTAGGAGTATGGGTCCCTGCGTTCGCAGGGACGACGCTTGTGGAGGTGTTTGCCCGGCCCGCACGCTTGGTCGCCCCGGGCTTGATCCGGGGCCCATACCGCTACGCTTTCTCGTGAGTGCGCAGGAGTATGGGTCCCTGCGTTCGCAGGGACGACGGTCTAAGCCGCCCGCCGGTCGCTCTTCATTAACGCCAAAATCTTTTGCAGTCGCGCAATCACCTTTACGGTGTCCAGGAGCGCCGGTGTTGGAAGAGGAAAGAGAGCCCAGCCGCAAAAGCGTTTCCCGGTTACGCCGCCGTCTCTACTTCGCGCTCCACCTTGCGGCCAACATCGCGCATGGCGGTGGCAAGGTCGTATTGAGCCTGCAGGTTGACCCAGAACTGCGGAGCGTTGCCGAAATAACGGCCGAGGCGCAATGCGGTCTCCGCTGTGATCGAGCGCTTGCCGTTCAGTATGTCGACAATACGGCCTGACGGCACACGCAGCGCTCGCGCGAGTGCATTGGCAGAGAGCCGCCGTGCACTCAGCTCCCGTCTCAGGATCCGGCCAGGATGGATTGGAACCATTGCTACGCCTCAGTGATAGTCCACGATCTCTACTTCATGCGCATCGCCGTCCTTGAAACGAAAGCAGATGCGCCAGGGCCCGTTGACTGTGACCGCCCATTGGGCTTTCCGGCTGCCCTTGAGAGCATGCAGCCCAACGCTCCTGAGCGGGCTGATGTGATCCAGTCGTTCGGCTGCGTTCAAGATTGCCAGAAGCTCCAGTGCTGAACCGGTATCGAGGCCGCGAAATCGGGACTTGCCGGTCTCGAACAACCTGCGCGTCGCCGAATTGCCCCACGAACGGATCACGCAACGTATCTACAACGCGCCGCGTGGTACGTCAAGCGGAGTAGCCCCGGTGGCCCCGGCAGCGGGCGTCCACAGCGTAAAAGCGGAAGCTGCCTTGGATTAAAGCTTGAGAAATTGCGGTTTGGCGGCCTATCGTGACGCGGTTGCCCGCGCGATCCGAATCTCGACGACGTCGCGATGGCATCATAGGGAATGCACTCCGGGACGAACTGATGCTTACCCGCCGCACGCTGATCAAGAGCACACTGCTGGCCACCGCCGGGGCGCTCGGCTTCCGCCGTGCGCGCGCCGCCTATCCGGATCATCCGGTGCGGCTCATCGTGCCGTTCGTTCCCGGCGGCGCGGTCGATGCGGTGGGGCGCCTGCTCGGCAATGCGATGACGGCGAGCCTTGGGGCACCGGTGGTGATCGAAAATCGCGGCGGCGCCGGCGGCATCATCGGCATGGAAGCTTCCGCTCATGCGGTGCCGGACGGCTACACCATGATGGTGTCGCACGCGGGCTTTGCCGCCATGCCGGGCTTCTACAGGAAACTGGCGTTCGACCCGGTTGCCGACTTCGCCGGCATCATCACGGCGGTCTCCGGCATCTACGTGCTGGTGGTCAATCCCAACGTTCCATTCGATTCGGTTGCTGGACTCATCGCCTATGCGAAGGCCAATCCTGGCAAGCTCTCCTTCGCGTCCGCCGGCGTCGGCTCGACGGTGCATCTCGCCGGCGAGTTTTTCAAGCACGCGGCCGGCATCGACATCGTGCATGTGCCCTATAAGGGCTCGGGGCCGGCGACGACTGATTTGGTGGCCGGCCAGGTGCAGATGATGTTTGGTCCGGCGGTCAATACGCTGCCGCTCGCGCAGGCCGGAAAATTGCGGGCGCTGGCGGTGACATCAGGAAAGCGCTCGGCGCTCGCGCCGGACCTGCCGACCATCGCCGAAAGCGGAATTCCGGGCTTCGACGTGGTCGGCTGGTACGGCCTTGCGGCGCCGGTCGCTACCCCTGCGGCCGCGATTGCGAAGCTCAATGCAGCCGCCAACAGCGCGCTCAAGCAGCCGCAGCTGATCGAGGAATTCCGCGTGCAAGGCTATGAGCCGGTCGGCGGAACGCCGGAAGAGGCGACCCAATGGATCAAGGCCGAGGTCGCGCGCTGGACCAAAGTCATTCGCGACGCCGGCATCGAGCCGCAATAAGCAGGCATCACGCGGCGTTCCGACTCGAGCAAAAGTCTGAGCGGAGTGGCCTGCATCCTCGAGCTTTTTCCGCCATTCGGTGTATTCCGCAACTATCCGCGCACTGCTGCATTCTCGTGGCGCGAACCTCGATATGAAATTTTGTTGAGAGCTAAAGTCTAGGTATGATCGTGCGCTGCGCTGTGGCGGCATGAGACGCACGTTTGTTTTGAAGTTGCGGACTTTTGACTGAAATTGCCTGTTTTTGACGATCCAGGGAACGAAGGCCATCTGCCTTGGTTGGAACCGGGTCGCCCTTTGCATTCGCACTAATGCGGGGGATTGACCGAATATTGAGACGCGGAACGCTCATCCGGCCTAATTGACGCTGCCGGCTTTGACATCGTCGTCATCGATACATGCTGATGTGATCCGGCGGCAGAGCTGCGTTGGTCTGTGCAGAGGTGGTATCAGCAGAGAGGTGGTATCATGAGAACTTCGGTTCAGCGTGTACGGCTTCTGGCGGCAGCTGCGTTGGTGATCACCAACTTTCCGTCGATTGTTGCAGCCGGTGACAATGACCCTCGCCGAGTCATATCATCGACCATACCCAAAAATGGCGATCTTAATCCGTATGGGATTGTTTTTGTGCCAGACGGATTCGGTGACAGGGAGAGCAGGGAGCAGAGGGGAGAGGGAGAGCAGGGGAGTTTGAAGCCTGGCGATGTGCTGGTCACAAACTTCAACAATAAAGCCAATTTACAGGGACTGGGTACGACCATCATCAAGCTGAACCCAGACGGCCCCGTGGCGCAGCCCGTGCCGGTCGGTCAGCCTGGACATGCCGTTACATTCTTCGAAAGCCCGCTGCGGGGCTTGACCACGGCGTTCGGCGTGTTGCAAGCCGGACTCTTCGTGGTCGGCAATATGCCGACGACGGATGGGACAAGCGGCACTGTCCAGCAAGGTGCCCTGCAGATAGTCGACGCCAGCGGCAATGTCGTGACGACACTCACCCATCCCAAATTCCTCGACGGTCCGTGGGATCTGACCATCAATGATCGAGGCCGTTCGGCGCAGATCTTCGTCTCCAACGTTTTGAACGGCACTGTCTCACGTCTTGACGTGATGATCGACGCATCAAGTATCGCGATAGCGAACATGGTTACGGTCGCTGAAGGATACACCTTCCGGCCAGACCCGTCGGCGCTGGAACTGGGTCCAACAGGACTGGCTTACGATCCGGAAACGGATATTCTCTATGTGGCGTCAACAGCCGATAACAAGATCTTCGCCGTGGCAGACGCAGGGGACGCTCTTACTCCCGGAAATAAAGGAACGGTCGTGTTTGCCGACCAACGGCACCTGCACGGTCCGCTGGGACTGGTGTTCGCGCCCAATGGACACCTGATCACCGCCAATGGCGACGCCGTAAACCCGGATCCCGCTCACCCGAGCGAAATTGTAGAGTTCACCAAGCGGGGTGAATTCGTCAGGGAATTCAGCCTCGACCCTGCTTTGGCAGCGCCGTTCGGGCTCGCCACGGTGCTCAAAGATCGTTCGGACTCCGACAATCCCCCGACCTTCGAAGATTCTTCCGACTTCGACTTCGCCGCGGTCAACGATAATAGGAACACGGTCACGGTGTACCACCGGATATCCGACGCTTTTACCAAGGCAGCGACGAAGACCGCGACGGCGCCATAACGTGCCGCTTTGAAGAAGAAGCGGGCAGAGCGCCGGATGGGATCAAGGCCGGGTCGCGCGGTGGACCAAAGTCATTCGCGACCCCGGTATCGAGCCGGAGCAGGGCGACCGGCATCTTGTATTACCTTGCGATCACTCAGGTAAGAGCCCAGCGCCATCGCGAGTCCGAGGCCAGGATCGCGGGCAGCGCCAGGAAAAAGGAATCGCCGCTCATCACATAGAACGCGACGATGCTGTTGAGGAAACAGGCGCACACGATGAGCGTGGCGGCTCTCCACGCTCAGGCTCCGGCAAATCGGATAATCAAGGCGCTCAGTTCCTCCGGCCGATCGAGCGGCAGGAAGTGCCCGCTGCCCCGGATCGTGGCGACTTGCGCTTTAGGGAGCAGATCGCCGTCGTGCTCGCGTTCTGACACGCGAGCCCAGTCGCAGTCCCCCCAGACGAGCGCCACCGGAATATCGATCGCGGGATAGCGCGTGGTTGCGGCTTCCCAGCTGGCGGCGTGACGGATCAGACTGATGAAAGCGCGCTAATGTCCACGCCGATTGCCGACCGCATTCATCTCGGCAAGGAGCGCCGGCGGAATGCTCTTCGGGTCGGCAACGCCCCCTCTACCGCATTGGCAGGGCGCAGGAACGCCTGATCACGGGGATGGGGCGCAGCGAGGGCGGTCGCCTCGCCGATCTTTTCGGTCGCCTGCGCGCGACCCTCGATGCCGCTACTTGATGCGCGTCCCGGCTTCGCTAACGCCGGTCGCTCGGCGGGTACGAGGGGTGTGCCACGAAGTCGGGGAAGGCGACGCTGTCGCGAGTGCCGGGGTGTTGTCGTTGTTGCACCAAGCGCTGGATTTCCTCGCGGTCGCGCTCGATGTCGGCCCAAGTTTGCGGCTTGTAGCCGCGCGGCCCGAAATAGCGATCCGGCCCTGCCGATGCTGCGGAAGCGATGGCGACGGCCACCGCCAGCGCCGTGCAAGCTGCGAGAGCGTTCATCCTCGCCCTCCTTGGCTTGTTCGTCCCCAACGGTTAAATGTGGCCGGCGGGCCTTACCAGGGCCTTGGCGCGATCATACAAATTCGTAATCGGCAAATTGAAGTTTCAGGGCACAGCCAAGTCAAAGAGCAAGGGCATAGCCCGATCGGTATGGTTGGGCGCAGGTAATCGCAGTCTGATATAACGCCGGTATCGAATCGCACCTGGATGGCGCCAAGACGAACCCAATGGATCAGAATCTCAGCCCCGAGCACGTCACCCTGACGAAGACCCTGTGCGGGCGCCTTGCGGCTGCGCAATTCGGCGATCTGACGCCGGCCGCCATGCATGAGGCGCGCCGCGGCGTGCTCGATTGGGTCGGCTGCGCGCTCGCCGGCTCTTCCCACAAGACGGTCTCCACCTTGATCAATGTCTTGCGCGACAGCGGCAGCAGCCCACAGGCGACCGTGCTCGGCCGCAAGCTCAAGCTCGGCTTGCGCGACGCGGCACTCGCCAACGGCCAGATGGGCCACGTGCTCGACTTCGACGACACCCACATGGGCGGGGTCGTGCTGCATGCGAGCTCGCCCGTCCTGGCGGCGCTATTTGCACTCGCCGAGCGCAACAAGGTGAGCGGCGCCGAGCTGATGCTCGCCTATGCGGTCGGCTTCGAAGCCGGCGTGCGTACCGGCTGGAGCGCGCCCGGCCATCACAAGGGTGGCTGGCATTTGACCGGCACGCTCGGCACCATCGCGGCCGGGGTGGCTGGCGGCAAGCTCTTGAAGCTCGATGCGCAGCGCCTGACCTATGCGATGGGCATTGCGGCAACGCAGGCCGCCGGCATGCAGCAGAACCGCGGCACGATGTGCAAATCCTTCCATGCCGGCAAGGCGGCGAGCAACGGCGTGCTGGCCGCGCTGCTCGCCGAAGGCGGCTTCGACTCGACGCAAGAGATCGTCGAAGGCCGCAAAGGCTTCTCGCGCATCTACAGCGATGCGGCGGCGCTCGAGAAGCTCAATGCCGACCTCGACAAAGGCTGGCTGATCGAGACCAACGGCCACAAGCCTTATGCTTGTGGTGTGGTCCTACATCCCTTGATCGATGCCGTGATTGCCATCCGCAACCGCGACCGCATCGATCCCGCGAGCGTGAGCAAGATCAGCCTGCGCGTTCACCCCTTCGTCGTTTCCATCACCGATGTGGTCGATCCGGCAACCGGCCTGCAGTCGAAGTTCAGCACATTGCATTCGGCCGCGGTCGCGCTTGTCGATGGCGCGGCCGGCATTGCCCAATACTCGGATGCGCGGGCGCGTGATCCGCTGGTGGCGGGCTTAAGGGAGAAAGTCGTGGTCGAGGGCGACGAGCGGCTCGGCAAGGACGAAGCTTTCGCGATGGTCGCGGTCGGCAACCGCCGCTTCGAGATGCATATTCCGCATGCGAGCGGCACTGCGGCCAATCCCATGAGCGATGCGGCGCTCGAAGCCAAATATCTCGCCAATGCCGAGCCGGTGATCGGTGCGACGCGGACCGAGCGCGCCCGCGATCTCATCTGGTCGCTGGAGAAGCAGGCCGATGTGCGGGATTTGATCACGCTGTTGGCTTAAGCGGAGCGCGCGAACACGCCCGACGGGTCGTTCCTGCGAAAGCAGGAACCTATACCGCGACGATCCATCACATGGCCAAGGGTTCTGGGTCCCGGCTCTCCGCCATTAGCGCGTTTACGCGCGTTTTCGACGCGTTCGCAGGAACGCTGCAAGGACGATGCGCACCATGAATCTCGCCAATTGCTCGGCCGGAACATCGATATTAAGGTCCGCGACCTTAAGGTCGAAGGGCTAGGATTTGGCAATGCGCGGAATTGTTTGCTCGGTCGGAGCGGCGGCGATCGTGGCCTTGCTTAGCGCCCTGCCGGTTGCAGCATCGGAGGAAGGTGGCGCCGAGGCAAGCACGTCGCCAGCGGCGGCGGCGCCTAGCAACACGCCCGAGCAAATCAAGAGGGCGCAAGTCGAGCTCAAGCGGCTCGACTGCCTCAATGGCCGCATCGACGGAAAGCTCGGTGAGCGGACGCGCGAGGCGGTGAAGAAGTTCTGGGCCAGCGCCAAGCGGCCGCCAATCACGGTCATCAACATCACCGACGAGTTGATCGCCGACCTCGCCGATCACGGAGACAATTACTGCCGGCCCCCACGGCACGTGTTTTTCTTCGGCGGGCGCAGTGGGAATCCCGCGAAGCTGCCGTTCCTGGCGCCGGGCGGTAAGGTTGCACCGCCCGCTCCGCCGCCCCAGGTCACGCCGCCGACGCAACCATAGGCTCGAGATCTACCAGGTCCGTGTGCCCGAATCCCTTGGAGTAATCGAGCACCGAGATCACGATCGGCGTGACACGAAATAGGCGCACATCGGCCGGCTTTGGCATGGGCGGAGGCAGCGTTTCCTGGGGCGGATACTTCAGCAGCAAAAGACGTAAGACCTTCTCGGCCTCCGCGGGATCGGTGACCACTTGCGCGTGCCCCGCCATGGACAGGCCCATGATCTCCATCACCTGCGGGGTGTCGTGATCAATGGTCAGAGACACGCGATTGTCGCGGGCGAGATTGGCTGCCTTCTGGCTGTCCGGGCCGCATAAAAAATAGAGCGTCAGGCCCTGGTTCGCGTAGCCGACGGTCGTCGCCTGCGGCCAGCCATCGGGCCGCAGCGTAGCGATCGTCATGATGCGATGCTGATCGAGCAAGGCCAGAATCTTCCGCTTGATCTCCTGGTCCATGGCAAGTCCTCCTGCCGGTCCTGCAGGAGAATCTACCCTGGTGAACAGGTGTGACCTTGATGCAGGTCAAGAGCAGCACTTGGCCTATTCGTCCCAAGCCTGCACCAAGGTCTGCCGCGCGATCCTGCCGTCTTGGAGATCGACCATTGCCAGGCAGAGCACCTTCGCGCCGTCCGGGTAGGTACATGCCTGGCTGAAGGCGAGGCGATCGCCCTCCGCCACCGTGAACGCCACGTCATGCGTCATGGCGCGGCTGCAGATGTCGTTCCAGAAACCGGAGATCGCCGATTTGCCGCGCACCTCGCGCGGACGGCTTGGTGGATTGTTGCGGTCGACGACCCGCACGACGGCATCGTCGGCATAGAAGCTCGCCAGCATGCGGCCATCGCGGGTTTCGATTGCACGCTTGATGGCTGCGCCGGTCACGCTATCTGTCTTCACACTCATGATGTCCTCCTGGTGGTCTAGTTGCCAGCATATCAGCACTCCACCCCGTTTGATTGGAGATGGAGTGCTGGCTCACATTATTGCCGCGCGCTCTTGGCTTTCTCGGCGGCGAGACGCAGCACCGTGTCGGTGTCGTGCTTGAAGCCGGCGAGATCGACCTGCATGCCGTTGAGCACGGTGCTCCAGTGGCGCACGATCGCTGCCATGGCCACGGTCTCGCGCAGCTCCTCGTCGCTCGCGCCGTTGGCCTTGGCGGCGGCGGTATGGAAATAGATGCAGTACTGGCAGGGAATCTGCGCCGCAATGGCGAGCCCGATCAATTCCTTGGTCTTGCCGTCGAGCTTGGTCGCCGGATTGAGCTGCACCGACTTGAACTCGGCCCAGGCGCCGGCGATGCCGAGTTCGGGGAACAGCTTGAAGAAGCCCGGAACGGTGCCAAGCGTCTTTTCGATATCCTGATAGGTCGCCTGCGCACCGCTGTCTTCCGCGGATGCCGAAGGCGCGGCCAGGCAAAGCGCGCCGACCGAGATGGTGGCAGCAAGTGTGGAGCGAAGCCTGCTTGATCTGCGCATATTGATCTCCTGTGAAGAATGTCCGATGGGCCGATTGATAGGAGAAAGCCGGCGCTTGCGCTTCGCTCGATCAGGCCATGGCCCGCATGGCCCGTTCGGGCCAAGCAGGCTAGCCTCAAACGGACCGCTGCGAGGCGACCAACGCAGCCGCGGCGGCGCGCGTCGGCAGATCAAGCTTCACCAGGATATTGGCGACATGGCGCTTGACCGTGTGGTCGCTGAGATCGAGCTCGGCGGCGATTGCCGCATTGCTCAGGCCGTCGGCAACGAGGCCTAAGACTTCCCGCTCGCGCTTGCTCAAGACGTCGAGCGTCGGCGTGCCGGTATGACGCGCGGCAGGCTCCAGATGCTGCTCGATCATGACCGAGGACAGCCGCATGGCGGCCAGCTCGCCGTCCGCATCGGCTGCGCGTCCAGCAAAGCGCAGGCCCGAGCCGGAGACGAGATCGGTAACGATGCCGGACACGACCACTTCACCGGCCTTGGCGGCGGCGGATATCCGCTCTGCCATGTGCAGGGCATAGCCCGAGGGCGTGCCGTCGTGCAGCTCAACCTCGCCGGTGTGCACACCTACGGCAAGCTCCAGTTGAAGCCTCTCGCCCGCCTCGCGCAACGCCAATGCGCACTCGATCGCGCGCGCCGGCCCATCGAAGCGGGCGCAGATTTCCTCCGCGCCGGCCACAAAGGACTCTCCGTAAAATCGCGCAACCGTTCCTTTGGCCGCTTCGCCGAGCTGCTCCAAGCGCTCGCGCCAGGGCCCGTCGCCGAGCCGGCGTGCGAGGCGCTCCGGCGCCACGAGGCGCGCCACCAGCATGGTCACCAGCACCCGGTTTTGCGACGGCGCCGGCCTTGTGCCGGTGATAAATTCCTCGATCTCGTCCGCCGCGCGATCGATCTCGCCGCTCCAGATCGGATGATCGCGCCCGGTGAGCTCAATGTGGCGCGCGCCGCGGATTCCTTCGGCGAGATGCCGTCCGGCAGCGGCCTTGACCCAGGCATCCTCGCGCCGATGCAGCACCAGTGATGCGGCGCGGACGCGGGCAAGCGTCGCGCGTATGTCGGTCTCGGCGTTCATGCGCAGGAGCGCGACCGCCGCCCGCGGGCTCGCCGATTGTCGCTCCAAGCGCGCCCACCAGGACTGGAAGCGCCGATCCTTGGCGCGTTGTGGGGCGAAATAGGGCAGGGTGACACCGGTACCCCATTTGCTTTCGATCAGGCGGACGAAATCGGCAAGCGCCGTGCGGCTCATCACGCCGGCATGAAACTCCGCATAGCCGCCGAAGAGGACCAGCGCGCGGGTCCGCTCCGGGTGATTTGCGGCGAAGGCAAGCGATAGCGCCGCACCGTCGGACAGGCCCAACAGCACCGCTCGGCCGCTGCCGGCCGCATCCATGACGGCGCGAAGGTCATCCAGGGGCGACTCCAGGCTCCACTGCTCCTCTGGGGCGAGCCGATCGCTCAGGCCGCTGCCGCGCCTATCGAACAGGATGACCCGCGCAAACGCGCTCAAGCGCCGCATCAATCGGGTAAAGCCCGCATCTTCCCAATTGACATCCAGGTTTGAGATGAAGCCCGGGACTACAAGGAGATCGACCGATCCGTTGCCGGTGACTTGGTAGGCGATGCAGGACTCGCCGCTCCTGGTGTAGCGCGTATCCGGGAACGTCATGGCGCACGATGTTGTCCGTTGCTGACAACAAACAACATATCAGATATCGACGGGCTGTGGTGCTGGAGGCTCGGCTGACTGCGGTGGCGGCATCCGCGAAGGGCGGCAGGTCGCCCGAGCGCATCTGCGGCAGGTGATCCGGCACGTCCTTGATGCGCCACGGGGCGGGATCGCCGATGCCCGCCGCCATGTGGAGCATGCGTTGGCGGAATTCTATGCGTGCTTGGCCGGATAGGCGGCGGATCAGGCCGCGGCCTGTGCGCGCTTCTGGAAGGCGGCCAGCAGTGCCGCAATATCGCTTTCCGGCATGGGCTTGCTGAAAAAGAATCCCTGCACCTCGGTGCAGCCTTCGGCGCGCATCTGGTCGAACTGCTCGCGGGTCTCCACGCCTTCCGCGGTCGTTGCCATGCCGAATGACTGGCCGAGCCCGGCAACCGCGCGAATGATCGCAATCGAATCAGGCTTGGCGATGAGGTCGCGCACGAAGCTCTGGTCGATCTTGATCTTGTCGAAGGGAAAGCTACGCAGATAGCTCAGCGAGGAATAGCCGGTGCCGAAGTCGTCCATCGAGATGCGGACACCAAGCTCACGCAGCTGATGCAGCATCGCGAGCGTCGCTTCATTGTTGTGCATCAGCACGGTCTCGGTGATCTCGAGCTCAAGCCGGTTCGGCGCGAGGCCGGAAACGGCAAGCGCCGACATGACGACCGAGACGAGATTCTTATTGCGAAATTGCACGGGCGAGACATTGACGGCCACGCGCAGGCCTGACGGCCAGCGTGCCGCTGCGGCGCAGGCTTGCCGCAGCACCCACTCGCCGATGGTGACGATGAGCCCGGTCTCCTCGGCGAGCGTGATGAACACGTCGGGCGACACGCGTCCGCGCACGGGATGGTTCCAGCGCAGAAGCGCTTCGAACCCGCTGATGCGGTTCTCCGCCAGGTTGACGATCGGCTGATAGAAGAGCTCGAACTCGCCGCCGGCGGTCGCCTTGCGCAAGTCGAGCTCGAGCAGGCGCCGCGCCTGCGCCCGCGCGTCCATCTCGGCCTCGAAGAAACGGAAGCCTCCGCGCCCGGCGTCCTTGGCGCGGTAAAGCGCCATGTCGGCATTCTTGAGGAGCTGATCGGCGTCGCCGCCGTCGTCGGGCGCGATGGCGATGCCAACGCTCGCGCCGATCACTACCTGATGATCGCCGAGATCGAACGGCGCGTTCAAGGCTTCGACAATGCGCCCGGCAAGCGCGGCTGCGGCCTTTACCGGCTGCTCGACGGCGGATTGAACGAACGAGAACTCGTCGCCGCCGGTGCGCGAGACAAGATCGCCTTCATCCGCGAGACCACGCAGTCGATCGGCGGCCGCGCACAGCAGGGCATCGCCGACCGAATGCCCCAGCGTGTCGTTGACATCCTTAAAATGATCGAGATCGAGACTGAGCACGGCGAACTTCTTACCTGCAAGCGCCGCCGGCAGGTTCGCCGCAACGTGGTCGCGCAGCTGCACGCGATTGGCAAGCCCGGTCAGCGCATCGTGATGCGCCAGGAATGCGATCTGCTTCTCGGAATTGCGCTTCTCGGTGACGTCCATGTGGGTGGCAACGACGCCGCCGGTGGAGAGCGGCGCCCGGATCACGGAGATGATGCGGCCGTCCTGCAACTGGTGCTCGTGCACGCTGACGCTCGTGCTGGCCGCGCGCGTGAGCGTCGCTTCGAGGAAGCTGTCGGAGCTGACCGGTGACATCCCGCTGGCGACGCGATGCTCCAGGACAGCGCGCAGCGGCGTCCCAGGTTCGGTAAGCTCCGCCGGAATCGCGTACATTTCGGCATAGCGCGCATTGCAGACAATCAGGCGCTGCTCGCCGTCATACATCGCGAGCCCCTGCGGCATGCCTTCGAGCGCGGCTGAGAGATGCGCGCTCGAGCGTTCCTTCAGCGAATTGATCATGCGGTGGAGCAGCAGCAGTGCGAGAGCGGCCAGCATGACGCTGGTGACGATCGAGCCAAGCAACAGCAGGTCGGACTTGAACGAAAGATTCTCGATCTCGTCGCGCGCCATCAGGCCGACGGCGGTGTTGCGCGTGGCGAGCCGCTCCAATCTTTGTTGAATGTCGGTGAGCCGGTCCGCCAGCGTTTGCCCCTCGAGATCCAGATAGGGGAGGGCGGCGATATAGGATCGTACCTCTTGTCCCTCTGCACGGTTGCGAGGCGAGGTCGAGCGCTCGATAGCGACATCGATGTCCGATAGCACGTCGTCGAGCAGCGCATGGGCCTTGGCAATCTCGGCTGCGGTCGCGGCGTGGCTGCGCACGTCCATGAAGTGCTGGAACGACATCTGCGCCAGATGCACGTAATTGGTCGATATGAAGGCGGTGTCGAATATGTCGATGGCGCGGTCTATGGTCGCGTGCTGCTGCTGGCGCGCGAACAGGCCGAGTGCGAGGTTGACCATGAGCAAGCCGATCGCCACGCCGCGCAATCGCCGGCGAAATGCGTCTTGGAACCGGTCAACGGCCCGACGACGCCGGCGCGCCGCGGGGGCTTTCGTTCCGGCGTTGATCTCGGTCACGGACACGCTGTCCCACTCCGCTGCCCCAAACGGGAACGGATACCCAATAGACACTTTGCCTTAAGGCAAGGTGGACACCGGGTGGGGCGGATGGCAAAGCGAACGCGTGTAGAAGGCGAGATAGCCCCGTTGACGCGAACGTTAGAACCTGGGCACTCGTCGCGTTCAGCAATCGTTGACCATACAGCGGTTTGGCCGTGCTTGCCGCGGTCTACCTGACGCTCACCGACATCTTCACGGATGGGTGGATGTTGCAGCGGACCGTGTAGGCGCCCGACTTTTCGAACGTGTAGGCAAGGGTCGCGCCTGGCTTCTGCAGGCCGACGTCCTTGTCCTCGTCGCCCGGCCCGAAGATGTGGATGTTGTGGATGACGTCGTCCTGGTTGGTGAAGACAATCCGGTCTCCACGCGCAATCGCCACCGACGACCTGGTGAAGACGAGTCCCCGCTGGTCGACCGTGATGGTCGCCGCCCGGGCTCCCAGAATGGCACCCGCAAGAGCTGCGACCGCGGCGGCAACAGTTAGCCGAACCTGCATGGGGATTCCTCGCTTTGAGCCTTTGCGGCTACAGCTTGAGTGCAGTCCATAGGCTGAAATAGAAGTTATTGTTGTTGGAAGCGTTGGCGGTTGAACCATCGAAGGAAAAATAGCTCACATATTGCACGGCGAGCCGCAGGTTCATGTTGGGGAAGGGCGAATTCGGCTTGCCCCACGGCACATAAGCCACCTCGAAGATCATGCCGTCCGAGTTGGGACTGCCGTTTTGGGTCCACCAGTAGGTGCGGTCGCTCGGACCGGTGGTGCGGAAATATTGGATGGTCGGCGTGACGGTGGCTCCGATCGTAAAGGAGACATCGAAGCGCAACGTGTCCAGGGAATGGTGATCCGAAGCGAACCACCACGCCTGTGCATTGCCATCGATCGCGCTGTCTTCGTGGATGTAGGTCGCGTGCGCGGACAGCATGTCACTCGCGGCCTTGGTCGGATCGAATATGTATTGGTAATTCGCATCGAGCGCCATGTCGGTCGCGCGCATCGTGATGCCGTAGTTCTGGTACCATCCCCAAGGCGAGATATTGCTGCCTGACAGCGTGTAGGCGCCAAGCTCCATATGGTGATTGGTCCAGTCCTTGATCACGGCGACGCGCGCATAGGGCAGAAAGCCGGTGGTCACGTCGCCATCGTCCGGGATTTGGCCCAGCATGCTCAGGTTTTGCGCCGACAGGCCTCGGTAAACATCAACTTCCGTGTAGAGGAGGTCGTCCCATAGCGCGTAGGTGCCCACACCGACGGATCGCTGGGCAAGTCCCCAGTCGACCAACGTTGCGGCCGTTGGGGTCGGCGCCAGCGGCGACCGGTTATAGGGAAAACCCCAGACCGGCGTGGAATTCCAAGAATCCGAAACCGTTGGGCCGTTGTTGACGGTCACCCCCCATAGGAGGTCATGCCCGAACATCTGTCCGTCCCAGACCTGGCGAACATCGACATTATCAAGATGCGGCCTTTGCGCCACGCCGTCGAAGGTGACCTCGATGAAGCCGCCGAGATTCGGCGCGATCTTTCCCGCGTAATAGAGCGACACGATATCGATGATGGCATTGTCGTTGGGCCGGAAGCCGGGCGCGGCACCGCCTTCCTGCGCGGCAGAGGTATGCGTGAACGAGGTCCGCATCGTGGTGGCGAGCGGCAGCCCGTGATTCTTTCCGTCGTTGCCGACATAGCCGTGCAATTTGAAGTCGCGCCCGAACGGCTTGAGCTGCGGTCCGAAGGCCCCGACGTGGCAGGCCGCGCACGGCTGGCCGGTCTGGATCGCGAAGGCCGGCACCGCCTCGGCTTGCCTTGCGGGAGAGGCGGCCAGAAGGAGCAAAACGATCAATCCGCCGTAGCCCGCCCGCTTGAGCAAAGCAAAGCCCCTGTTGTGGCGCAGCCGAATCAGCGCTGGCGCACACCTCTGCAATTTTCTACTTGGTCAACGGGCGTGACTAAATCGGAACGTGGTTAACAAAGGCTGAATCCACGCTTTCGCGGCCGCGACTTTCACCTCATCCTGAAGAACGTCGCCGTGGCGGTGCGGCCGACACGCACACAAGTGTGCGCCTTGAAGGATGGCCCCGGGCAAAAAGCCGCGCCTCGGATTCGGCCATCGTTGGACACGTGGTCGTTCGGACCCGTCTCAGGATGAGGCCGCTGGTCCTCAATGAAAGAACGGAGGGCGGAAGAACGTGATGAGCCGACCGCAGATCAGGATCGCCACCCACATGGCCAGCGAGATGCCGGCGATGACCTTGACCCGACGCGGCGCATCGGCGCCGGGCGCGACTGCCTTCGCCTTGGCGAATGCGCTGCTCGCGTAGAACAGCGCTACATTGATCCCGGCAACCGCCATCAGCGACATCTTAAGGCGAAACGCATTGTTGTAGAAGTATTGATCCGGATGCCCGAAGAAGAACACGATGCCGAGCGCGAGGTTCAAGGCGTAGCCCGCAATCCCGAACGGGATCAGCCGATGGAATGCCGAAAGCGCGATGCCGCGCGCAAGTCCCAACGCCCGTAGATCGAACAGCCCGACGGTGCCGATCAGCAGCGAGGCCCCGACATAATGCAAGGCTTGCATCAGCGGCCACAGCCACGGCTCGTGGTCGCGCACGAACGCGTGCAACGCCGTGCTGCGGATGAATGCTTCCCATGGTGCGATTTCCATGGTGGCGTGCCCTAAAGAATCGCCGGTACGCCGAGGAGCTCCCAGCGATGCGTATAGGCGAGGAACCGTCCGGCCAGGATCAGCGAAACCCAGGTAATGAGCGACAGAACCGCCAGCGGCTTGGCTCCGCCGGCAAGCGGGCGACCTTCAACCTCGCCAATGCGCAGGATGGTGCCGATGCGATGGACGAGGAAGAGCGCAAGGGCAATCAAGCCGAGTTTTACGTAGAACAGAGGGTTGGTGAATGCCTTGGTCGGATAGGCGATCAGCAGCAGGGTTCCGGAGACGGCGTTGACCGCGAAGGCGAGCCATACCACCGGCAAAAATCGGGCCAGCGCCTTGAGCGGGATGGCCGGCGCGAAGCCCAAAAGACGAAGGTCGATCGCTGTGCCGCCGCCGGCCAGGAATCCTAGGCCCAGCGCATGCAGGGTGATGATGGTGGGGAAGGCGAGCAGCGAATCCGAGCCGCGGATCCACTCGCTGAGCGCGCTCTCTTCGATGAAGGCGAAGATCGTGTCCACGCTTCCCTCCGACGCAAGCGAGGATAGTCCGTGCAGGTCAGCGCTGTCGAGCGATGGCTCAAACCCTTGCCACTATCCGACCGGCCCCACTGATTGGAGCGTGTTTCGGCTCACTTCGTGTCGTAGACAAGGATCTCGCCGCTCGCCCCGCCCGGCTGATGGCGCGTCGCGACGAAGAGCTTGCTCCATTCCGGCACGAAAAGCCCGGTCTGCGCTCCGAACCCGGACTGGAAGCTGTCGATCTTCTCGTAGCTATCCGGGTTTGTCTGTTGGAAGGCTTCGATGATGCCCGGGCCCGGCGCTCTGGGCGTATCCCTCTGGAGGATCCTGGCCAGTACATAGAGGCGGCTCTTGCCGGCGTCGTAGAACATGTCATCCGAGCTTGCTGACGGCGTGAGCGGCATGATCGCCACCTGCTTGCCGCTGTCGCTATCAAGTGCAAGCAGGACACCGGAGGCGCGGCACATGACGAAAACGCGGTGATGGCCTTCGTCGAACGCCATCGGATAGTTCTCACATCCGGGAAGCGCCCAGTGAGCCAGCACGTTGTAGCTCGTCAGATCGCCGACTACGATCTCCTTCTTGTCCGGAACATTGGTGAAGACGCGTGTCCCGTTCTTGTCGACCGCGAGTGACTCGGGGTGTCCGTCGGTCGGGATCTCACCGAGCTTCTTGCCCGCGGTGTCGAGAATTGCCAGCGCTCCGTCCTTCGCGCCGGCCTGTCGCGCAACCTGCCCGTTGAGGAACTTTTCGCCACCGTAGCCGACGACCAAATGCTTGTTGCGCGCGTCGAAGCGCATGTTGTCAGCGTCGGCGGAAAGCTTGGTCGTCACCAGAAGCTGAAACGTGCTGCCGTCAAAGACCTTTACGGTGCCGTCGCCCTCGGAGGAGACGAACAGATGATTGGTAGCTGCGTCGAAATAGGTCTGCTGCGGATGCTCGAGGCCCGCAATGGTGTGCACCTGCCTGCCGGCCTGCACGTCTATGACCTCGACTGTCTTGTTGTCGAACGCGGCGGCGAAAAGCCGCTGGCCCAAGAGATCGACCCCGACATGGTCCATGCGGCCATCGACCTTCGCCAGGGGGATGCGGCCCTTCAGTTCCAGGGCCGACGGCGTTTGGGCCATCAGCACACTTGGCCAAAGAAATGCATGGAACATGAGTGCGAGCGTGAGATTGTTCCTCATTTTCATTTCCTCCCTGCGGCACAGGTTGCGAACCTCTTGGCGCTGTGCGGCCTGGGCAATCGCAGCCCCGGCGTAGCCACATTATCCTTTGTTCATTGCGCGCAACTTGGCCTGCGCCAGATGGGCGATCGCGGTGGGCGCATCCTCCGGAAACGGATAGACCGAGCTCACATTGATCTCGCATAGCACATAGGTGTCTTCGCCTGCGCGGGTGCGCGGCCCGTAAAGGAAATCGGCATCCCAGATCAGCGGTAGCGCTTCGGCATCGATCTCGAGCAAGCGCTGCATCTGCGGCACCCACTCCCTCTCCATCTTGACCCGCAGCGCCTGAAATTGCGGGGCTGATGCGGGATGCATGATGCGCGGACCCGGCTGCGCCGAGGGTGCGTCCGGTCCCTCCGGCGGCGGTGGAATAAGCGCCTTGATCAACTGATGGCCAAAGCCCACCACCTTGTCCGCGCCCAGGTAGCAGCGGATCATGCCTTCGGACAGCCGCGATTGGAACGGCTGGTCGACCACGCAGCCTTCGTTTGCGAAGTACGGCTCGCAACGCGCCATCATCTCGGCGAGAGGTATCTCTTCCGGTACGGAGCCGCGCCGCGCGTGCAGCACGCGGACGACGGCGCGATCCGTGGGCGAGGGGGACAACAGCTCGACTTTCCACACGCCTTGGCCGCCGTTGCCGCGATTCTGCTTGAGGACCCGAGGCCCCGCCGAGGCGAGTCGAGGGGGAAATTGCGAGCGCAACACGTCGGCACTCGCGTAGACATGCGTGTCGGTGCCCCAACCGAGCATTTTTGTGCGATAAAGAACTTGCTTCACGCCCATATTGAGGATGACGTCGGGATGCGCGCTGACCCAGATCCCCTTGGACGCAACCTCTCGCAACAGAGGATCAAGTAGAGATCGGGTCCATCCCTCAGAGATCGGATCGACCCAGACCAGCACGCCGTCGACCGCGAGAAGCTGCTTACGCAGCTCGTCAACCATGTCGTCTGCGTAGACAGCGGGTTGGGCTTCGATCCCCAGCCCAGATAGTGCCTGGAAGACGCGACTGAGCCGATTGTTCTGTGGCGTAACATTGAGACGCGCGTCGCGGTCTCCACGCCATAGCACTGCGATCTTGCCATCCATGCTCGCCTCCATAGCGCAGCGAGCAGTGCTTGGATGGGTGCCCCATCTGACGGGGAGACTGCAGTGTCCCCGCACAAGATGACTACAAGAAAACGGCTCGGCTCGCAATAATTCGTGGGTCCAGGCCCAGGTTTCACATTCCGTTTATCTCCGTTCGCTGTCTTGCGGTCGGCTCCGTGACCGGCTATTTCCTTGGTCGGGGAAACGCAGGCTCCCCATCAGACGGGCTCGCCGTCCAAGCTCTGCGCAACACTCGCTCTCGCCGAGGTGATTGCGCATGGACGGGAATTTTCCTCTCAAATCGTTGTTGCAATCGCATTTCGCCGACGATTGGAGACGCGCGCGGGCTTGCTTGGTTGCTGCACCGTCCGTCTGCCTCCCGACCATCTCAAGTTTCCACAGCGCGCGCTCCCGGGGGCGCGCGTTTGCGCGCAACAACACGGCCCGGGCCGCAAAAGGAGACAAAGTCATGCGACGCTTGATCACGATTTGCGCGATGGCCGCATTCTGCACGGCGGCGCAAGCCCAGGAAGTCGACTGGAAGAAGGTTGATGAGGTGCTTGGACGCACTGCGGCTGTCGGCGGCGACGTCCATCGCTATGGTTTCCCGCGCACCGATCTCAACGTGACCCTCGACGGCGTCACCATCAAGCCCGCCCTGGCGCTGGGCGGTTGGGCGGCATTCAAATCGATGCACGGTGAGGTCATGGTCATGGGCGATCTCGTGCTGCTCGATACCGAGGTCAACCCGGTCATGGCGAAGATGCTGGAGAACGGCATCGACATCACGGCTGTGCACAATCACCTGCTGCGTTCGAACCCCGCGACCTTCTACATGCATATCGCGGCGCATGGTGACCCGGTGAAGCTCGCCACCGCAATCCGTACCGCCTTGGCCGAAAGCAAGACGCCGCTCGCGGCGTCGCCGGCGACCGGAACTCCGCCCGCCGTCGACCTCGACACCGCCCAGCTCGACCAGATCATGGGCGTAACGGGAACAAACAATGGCGGCGTTTATGCGTTCGGTGTGCCGCGCCGCGACCCGATCAGCCAGGGCGGCATGGCCATTACTCCGCCTGGACCCATGGGCCTCGCCAACGGCATCAACTTCCAGCCCACCGGCGGCGGTAAGGCTGCGATAACCGGCGACTTTCTGGTGACCGGCGATGAGGTCAATCCGCTGATTCGCACACTACGGCAGAACGGCATCGAGGTGACCGCCATTCACAGCCATATGCTCGATGAGCAGCCGCGGATGATCTTCATCCACTTCTGGGCGAACGACGACGCCCTCAAGCTCGCCAGAGGCGTCCGCGCTGCGCTCGACAAGACCGCGATCGCCAAGAACTGATCGGGCATGTCGGGGATCCGATCGCCATTTGCGATCCGGCCCGCGCAGGACGAAGCATGAGCAAGCAAATCCCCCACGGCCGGATGCGGGAACTGGTGTCCTATTTCCTTCGCCTGGGACTCATGGGTTTCGGCGGGCCGGTGGCGCTGGTCGGGCAGATGGAGCGCGACCTCGTCGCCGAGCGCAAATGGCTCAGCAAGGATCAGATGCGCGAAGCGATTGCGATCTGCCAGTCGCTTCCCGGACCGCTGGCGATTCAGGTCGGCATCTACATAGCCTATTTGCGTGGAGGATTCTGGGGAGCCTGGGCCGGCGGTTGGGCCTTCATCCTGCCGAACTTCCTCATTGTCGCGGCGCTGGGCGCCCTCTACGTCCATTTCGGCGATCTCCAGCCCGTGACCGCCATCTTCTACGGGGTCGCTCCAGCGGTAATCGCCCTGATCCTGCATTCCTGCTCTCGCTTGGCGAGCCTTGGCATGGAGGACGCAGTGCAATGGGCGATTGCCGGTGTGTGTTTCATCGTCACCCTGATCTTGCAGGCAGAGGTAGCACTCTTGTTTATCGGCGCGGGTGCTGTCGGCATCGCCTGGTATGGCAGCATTTTCCGCCGTCCGCCTCCGGCCGCGCTGCAGATAGCCGCCGCGCCGGCGCTCGCACAGATCGCCCCGGTCGCATCGGGATCCACATTGGGCAAGCTTCTTTTGTTTTTCCTGAAAGCGGGATCGCTGACCTTTGGCAGCGGGCTGGTGATCGTGCCATTTCTGGAGCAGGGGTTGGTGCGGCAGTTCGGCTGGCTCGACGAGCGCCAGTTCCTTATCGCGGTTGCGATCGGAATGATAAGTCCGGGGCCGGTCGTCATCACCGCGACTTTCGTCGGCTATCTGGTCGCCGGTTTCTCGGGGGCGCTGGTTTCGACCGTCGGCATCTTCTTTCCCTCCTTCATCTTCATCCTGGTAGCGGCCCCGCTACTGGCGCGTCACCGTGCCAATCCCAACGTCCAGGGCTTCGTGAAGGGCGCCTATGCGGCAGCGATCGGGACCATTCTGGGCGCCTCGATCCTGCTCAGCCGTATCGCCATCGGCGACTGGCTGACCGCCCTCATCGGCCTTGTATCGCTTGGCGCGCTTTTTCGATGGAAGGTGAGTAACCCACTCCTGATCGGGGCGACCGCCATTGTTGGCCTGATGGCGTTTCCGTTGCTGCAGCCCGCCTGGGTCATGGTGAGATAGATGCTGGGATGCGCTCGCCGATTCTCAACGCCTCCCTGCGCAGCCCTTTTGACAATCCTCTGCTGCGCGCCTGCTTCCGCGCAGCCGAGCGAGGCGCCGCTGCTGCTCGAAGCAAAGATTCCGCTAGGAGCGGTACGTGGGCGGATCGATCACATGGCGATCGATCTCGGTCGCCATCCAGGCGTTTTGTTGCGCGCTGCCGAACGTTGAGGCGCCGGCATCATCATGATTATGCGTGAGCGCATGTGCATCGCTTGAGGGCGGCGTCAGGTGTCGAGATCAGTATTGAAATACTCTGCTCCGGCAATTCGAGCTCGGAATCGAAGACATTCAATGTACCAAGCTGGCGGCGCGCGCGAGTGGCTCCGAGCCGGCAGCCGTCTGGGTTTACCGGCCGATCCCATGAGGCAAGGCGAACGGCTCCATTTCAACGAGGCAAACACATGAAATGGATCACCCGCTAGCGCGTCAAAGTCGATCGTGTCGCCTGTCCTTGGCTCATCAAGAAATTGGTCAATACTTCTGGCAGTTCGAGCTCGAAATCGAAGACATTCAATGTACCAAGGCGGGGCTTCTGCAGTCACTCGCCAGTTTGGAAGTCCCCCGCCTGTGGTGGGGCGATCGGCGTGAAGAGAGCCCGGTCGGGCTTGAGATCAAGCAAAGGGGTCTCGTCCAGGCAATCCAGGCCGCGCACCAAGACGGTCGAGCCTTCTATTCCGATCAGCACGGCGATCGAGGTGCCGATCGGGTTTGGTCGCGCGGGTGATCTCAGGGAAAATGTTCCGCGGGCGCTGCCGTCGTTTGCCGGACTCTGCAGCACCAAATCCCGGCGGGACAGGTGCAGCCAATAGAGCACCTCGACACGTTCATAACATTCGAGCCCACGCAGAGCCGCCACCCAAGGTTCGAAGACTTCGATGCGACACACCGGGCCATCCGTGCGCCCTTGCCTTGGCGTGACCATGCGCGAGGTCCACGGCGTGCGAATGCGGCCGATGAATCGCACAGCAGCGTCGGCGGGCGGCGGCACGCTGACGGCGACCTCGCCGGTGCGTATCTCATTCTCGCGAACCATGCCTGTCTCTGCGTTGTGCGTCGTTTGTGAGGGAGAATAAGCGTTCCAAGCGAGCTTCTGGACATGTGCCTCGGCACATATGAAAGCGGAATGTTGCCCAGCGAACATACAAAGGAGAGCGGGAAAGAGTCGTGGGCGGCACGACAAATGTGGTAGCGTCCTTACGCGACCGCAGGCGGACTGTGCCAAGTTTTTTCGGCGGCATTCTATAAGACCGGCAGCATTCTATAAGACAAGTCTTGCGCCAGTCGTCGTGCGATGGACCAGACCGACAGTCCTCTTGCAGGAGGTCAGGGCCAATGAGTCCTCTCATCATCACTCTGCTCGTGCTGCTCGGCGTCGGGCTGCTGCTCGCGCTGTGGCTCATGGGCATCTACAACGGGCTGGTGGTCGCCTGGCAACGCTTCCAGAACGCCTTCGCCCAGATCGACGTGCAGCTCAAACGCCGCTACGACCTGATTCCGAACCTGGTCGAAGCCGTCAAGGGCTACATGGGCCACGAGAGGGAGACGCTCGATGCCGTCATCAAGGCCCGCAACAACGCAATGGCGGCTGAGCAGAAAGTTGCCGCCAACCTCGGCGACCCGGCGGCCATGAGAGAGCTCAACCAGAGCGAGGCCAAGCTGGGCGGCATCCTGGGCCGGCTCTTCGCCCTGTCCGAGGCGTACCCGGACCTTAAGGCCAACCAGAACATGCTCGCCCTGCAGGAGGAGCTGACCTCGACCGAGAACAAGATCGCCTTCGCCCGGCAAGCGTTCAACGACGCTGCCGCCAACTACAACATCCGGCGCACGGTTTTCCCGGCCGTCACTGTCGCCGGTATGTTCGGGTTCAAGGAGGCGGCACTGCTCGAAACCGCAGAGACCGAGCGCGCAAAGCCCAAAGTGTCGTTCCCTTAAACCCAGAAGCGCCACCGCTATGCGTCCCATGCTTTCGGTCCCGTGCTCCCCAAAGCCGCCCTGACATGGCCAGCAATTTCTTCCAGCAGCAGGATTCGGCCCGACGCAAGACCGTCCAGCTGGTGATCTATTTCGTCCTGGCGATCGTGATTCTGATTGCCCTGGTGTACGGGCTGCTGCTGGCGTTCAGCATGCATGGCGTCCACGAGCCGGTGTCCTGGTGGCAGCCGGAGCTGCTCCTGCTCGCCGCAGCGGGGGTGGCGCTTGTGGTCGGCGCTGCCAGCGCGTTCAAGGTGGCCCAGCTCGCTTCCGGCGGCCAGGCCGTCGCCCTGATGATGGGCGGTGTAGAGGTGCCCGGCACGACGACCGACGAGCGCCAGAAGCGGCTGCTCAACGTCGTCGAGGAGATGGCCCTCGCCGCGGGAGTTCCGGTGCCCACCGTCTATGTTCTGGATGAGCCGGGCATCAATGCCTTCGCGGCCGGCTATGCCCCGGGCGATGCGGTGGTCGCCGTCTCCCAGGGCTGCCTCAACTACCTGACCCGCGACGAGCTGCAGGGTGTGGTGGCGCACGAGTTCAGCCACATCCTCAACGGCGACATGCGGCTCAACATCCGGCTGATCGGCCTGATCTTCGGGATCATGGCGTTGTCGATCATCGGCCGCACCCTCATGCTCACGTCCGGCGCACGCTCGTCGGGAAGGAATGATTCTCGTGGCGGCCTGGTGCTGCTCGGTTTCGGCGTGTTTGTGCTTGGCCTGGTGGGAGCGTTGTTCGGTCGGCTGATCATGGCGGCGGTGTCTCGCCAGCGCGAGTACCTGGCCGACGCCAGCGCCGTCCAGTTCACGCGCAACCCCGACGGCATTGGCGGGGCGCTCAAGAAGATCGGCGGACTGGCCGAGGGGTCGCGCATCGACAACCCGCAGGCCGCCGAGGCCGGCCACATGTTTTTCGCCAACGCCTTCGCCGGCCGCGGGCTCGCCGGACTCCTGGCCACTCACCCGCCTCTCGTCGAGCGCATCCGCCGGCTCGATCCCCAGTTCGACGGCCAGTTCCCAGCGGTGCGGCCGGTCGCTGTCGATCGGGGAGAACGCGGAGGTCCTCGCCCCAGCGGCCTCCCACCGTTCGCCGGAAGACGGAGGTTACCGGGGCTGCCGCAGGTGCCGTTGCCGGTGTTGGGATTCGCTGACGAAGCTGCGTCCCGGGTCGGCCGCATCGATCCGGACGCAATCGGCTGCGCCCAGGCGCTTTACGACAGCATGCCCGACGTGCTCCGGGTCGCCGCCGAGGAGCCATTCAGTGCTCACGCCCTGGTGTATGCGCTTCTCCTGGACCCACGGGCAGATCTGCGAGACCTGCAGCTGACCCGGCTGAAGTCTCGAGTTGAACCGCAAGATTTCGCCGAAACCTTGCGGCTGGTCGCCCCCGTCCAGACCCTCCCGGACATGTACCGGCTGCCGCTCCTGGACCTCGCCATGCCGGCCCTGCGGCAGATGTCGCCCCGCCAGTACCGGGATTTCCGCGCCCAGGTCGAGGCGCTCATGATGGCCGACCAGCGGCTGAGCCTGTTCGAGTACACCCTCCGCTGTGTGCTGCGTCGCCATCTCGATGCTCAGTTCCTTCCGCAGCATCAGAGGCATCCCGTGCACAGCTCGCCGCAAAAGCTGGCGCACCAGGTCGCGACGGTGTTGGCGCTATTGGCCTGGGAAGGCGAGGCGGAACCCGGCCGGGCCTCCCGGGCTTTCGATGCCGGCATGCGCAGCTATGTGGGCGGCGACCACGCCCACCGTTTGCCGTCCCGCCAGGAATGCTCCCTCGCTGAATTCGACGCGGCGCTGCAAACGCTCGATCAATCCACCCCGGCCATAAAGCGGCGGATCGTTGTCGCCTGCACGGCCTGCATCCTGGCGAACCAGCAGGTCACCGTCCGCGAAGCTGAGCTGCTCCGCGCCATCTGCGACACGCTCGACTGCCCGCTACCGCCGCTCGTCGTGGGCAAAGCGGAAGCACGATGAGCAACATCTTCTTCAGGTACCTTCGGTGATCGACGCAGCGGCGATCATTGTGCTCATCGTCGGCCTGCCCACCTTGCCGCCGGGAACGGAGGACCTGGGCGGCAATTGAATTTGGCTCCGGCTGCCGTAGTCTGCCGATAGCCCGCAACCGGGCGCCCTCCAACCTTCTGCTCAGATTTCTCCGATGACGAATAATATTAATGTGGGCATACGGCTGCATGGCGGGCTGCACCCGCAGCGATGCTTGGAGTTGGCGAAGGCCGCGGAAGCGAGCAATCTCGCGTCTATTTGGTTTGCAGAAAATCCATTCGAGCGTGGCGTGTTGCCGGCGGCAACCGCCTGCGCGATCGGCACGGCGCGAGCGCGCATCGGGATCGGCGCGTGGAATCCCTACAATCGCCATCCCAGCCTCATCGCCATGGAGATCGGTGCCCTCGATGAGCTCGCCGAGGGCCGCATCAGCCTGGCCATCGGCTCCGGGCTTGTTTCGGCAATATCCAAGCTTGCATTGGGCGACAAGCCGCTGGCCGCACTTGCCGATACGTTTCACATCGTGCGTGGCATGTTGCGTGGGGATGAGGTCACTTACGCCGGAAAGGTGTTCTCCGCTCGCGCGGTAAAGCTCGGGTCTCGGCCGCCGCGCCCGGACATGCCGATCCTGATGGCGGCGCGCGGCGACAAGGCGCTGCAGCTGTGCGGGGCGATAGCCGATGGCCTTTTAATATCGAATATGTGCCCGCCGGGCTTCACGGCACGCGCTCGCGACATCGTTCTCACGGCTGCGGTCGAATCCGGCCGGGCGGCGCCGGAACGCGTCATCCGCCACGTGGTGCAATATCTGCCCTGCGTCGCCAGTCCCGACGGCGCACAGGCGCGTGCGATGGTCAAGCGAGCACTCGCGCCGATGTTGCGTCAGTTTTGGGCCATTCCCACCGCTCGGGCGGCGATGCGTCTGGGCAATATCCCGGAGTCTGATCTGCTCGCCGCGGTTGAGCGTGTTGCCGGCGGAGAGGCGCCGGACATCGCGCTCGACGATCGTTTCGTCGACGCCTTCGCGGTCGCAGGCTCGGCACGCGAGTGCATCGAGCAAATCGAGATCTATGCGCGCGCCGGCGTCACCGAGCTCGTGCTGACATTCGTGGGCGCCGATCCGTTGGCCGAGATCGCTTATCTCGGCCGCGCGTTGCACCCGACCTGAGCTGAGATGCCGAGCCCTATCTCCCGCGGCTTGAGACGCCGCCGCGACCCTGCTGCCCATCTGCTTGACGGCTGCGGGCCGTTCTTGCCAGTCTCTACCACGTGCGGCGGCAGCACCGGGTGCCGGCCGGTGATCTCGGAGAGTGGAACGCGTGCCCCACCCGGTACTACGCTTCTGCGCTAGCCTTGCGACGATTGCTCTTGCGGTCGTCACCGCCGCCCCTGTCAGCGCCGCCGAGTGGCCGGAACGCGCGGTGCGCGTTGTCGTCCCGTTTCCGGCAGGCGGGGCAACAGACGTGCTGACGCGCCTTTTGTGCGAGCGCCTGGCGGCGCGATTCAACGTTCCCTTCATCGTAGAAAACCGCGGCGGCGCCGGCGGCAATATCGGGGGGGCGTACGTAGCCGCTTCACCCGCTGACGGGTATACGTTCCTTATGGGGGCGCCGGGCGTGCTTTCCTACAACAAGGCGCTCTATCGCGATTCGCAGTTCGATCCGGACCGCTCGCTCAGGCCGGTCGCGCTCTACGCCCGTATTCCCAATGTGCTGGTGGTGAACGCTGCGGTGCCGGCTCGCAACGTGGCTGAGCTCGTCGCCTTCGCGCGCAGCAATCCTAACCGGCTCAACTACGGGGCCATCGGCGTGGGTGCCACCTCGTTTTTATCCGCCGAGCTGTTCAAGTCGCTGGCAGGGGTCGACATTCAATTCGTATCCTACAGCGCCACCACACAGTCGCAGACCGATCTCATCACCGGACGCATTCAGATGGTGATCGACAATTTGACGTCGTTTCTTCCCATAATTCGCGACGGGCGCGTGCGCGCGCTCGGCATCAGCACCGCCACGCGTTCACCCCTGTTTCCTTCGCTGCCGACGATCAGCGAAGCCGGCATCCCCGGCTACGAGGCTTCTTCCTGGATCATGCTGGCGGCACCGGTCGGCACCCCGGCCGACATCGTGGCTGCGCTCGCCAAGGCGACGAAAGACGTCGCGCAGGCGCCGGACTTCAGCGCGCGCATTGCCGAGCTGGGCGCCGAGGCCGCGGTCGACACCCCTCTCGAGGCCGAGACCTTCGTCAAGGCCGAGTCAGTGAAGTGGCAAGGGGTCATTGCCAAGACGGGGGCAAAGCTGAACTAACAAAGCCGGCTGAATGGATGTCCCATGAACCGCATCTGCGCTTGTCTGCTGGCAATTGCGACTGTGCTGGCGGCCCCGACCGGAAGCATGGCTGAGGAATGGCCGACGCGACCGGTGCGCTTTGTGGTGCCCTTCGCGGCGGGCGGGGCAACGGATCTCCTGACGCGCCTTTTGTGTGAGCAACTCGCGCGCGAGCTCAACGCCTCGTTTGTGGTCGATGATCGCGGCGGCGCGGGCGGCAATATCGGGGCGGCGATCGTCGCCGCAGCGCCGCCGGACGGCTACACCCTGCTGATGTCGGCGCCCGGCGTGCTCGCCTACAACAAAGCCCTTTACCGGGACATGTCGTTCGATCCGGACCGCGATCTCGACCCGGTCTCTTTGTTCGCGATCCTTCCGAACGTGCTGGTGGTGCATCCGTCCGTGCCGGTGCACAGCGTGGCGGAGCTGATCGCCTATGCGAAGGCCAATCCGGGCGGCCTGAATTACGGCTCGGCCGGAATCGGGTCCACATCCCACATCGCCGCCGAATTGTTCAAGTCGATGGCCGATGTGAAGATGCAGCACGTCGCCTATCGGGGGACCGCACTTTCCCTGATCGATCTGGTTGCCGGCCGCGTTCAGCTCGTCATCGACAATCTGCCGCCGATCGTGCCGCTTATTCGCAGCAACCAGGTTCGTGCGCTCGCGATCTCAACCGAGCGGCGCTCCGACCTCCTGCCGGAGCTCCCGACGATCGCCGAGTCCGGGCTGCCGGGCTTCGCCGCCTATTCTTGGCAGATGGTCGCCGCACCGGCCGGCACTCCGGAGCAGATCGTGAACAAGCTTGCCCAGGCAATCGGTCGGGTTGCGGCGAACCCGCTGATCCGGGCACGGGTCGCTGAAATGGGTGCGGAGACGGTCGGCGATACGCCGGATGAGGCGCGCAGGTTCGTCAGGCTGGAATCCGCCAAGTGGCGTGCCGTTGTTGACAAATCCGGCGCACGCGCGGATTAGCTCGAAGATGAGGTGCCCCAATGCCGGAGACCAATGCATGAGCGCGCTGAAACTGAGTGATGCAAAGCTTGTTGGCGGTTCCGAACGCGACCGCACGGAGCTGTTGCAGCTGCTCGAGCAATATATCGTCGCCAACGGCCACTTCGACTGGGAGGCAATAAAGCCGATATGGAGTGAGCTGCCGGAAGCGACATTCTTCAATCTCAACGGTCATACCTACAACGGCTCCGATCATTGGCGGGCGCTGTGGGCTTTCTACAAAGAGAACGTCAAGGGCTCCTACTGGACGCCATTCGACATCGGCGGCGTCATTACCGATGCGATGGCCGTGATTTGGTGCCATCGCGATACCAGGCGCAATTGGGTCGGCAAAGCCAGTCCTCCACGCGACATCCACTATCAGGGAGACAAGTTCATCACCCGCTCGACCATGGTGTTCCACAAGGAAGCAGGCAGCTGGCGCGTGGTGCATGCGCATTTCTCGGAAGCCGATTCCGGCCCGCGGCCGGGCGGAGTCTGAGACTGCTCATGTCCTGGTCGCTGCTCGTCAAGAACGGCACCGTCATCGACGGCTCCGGCGCTGCGCGACAGAAGGCCGATGTGGCGATCGCCGGCGACACGATCGCCGCAGTCGCCCCCGAGCTGCCTGACGCCAATGCCGCACGCGTCATCGATGCGGCGGCGCTCGTCGTCGCGCCGGGTTTCATCGACATCCATTCGCATTCGGATTTCTTCTACGCGCAGTGTCCATCGGCGGAATCGAAGATCCGCCAGGGCGTGACGACCGAGGTCGTCGGAATGTGCAGCTTCTCTCCGGCGCCCTGCGTCCCGGAAAGTCGGCGGCAGGTGGAGGCAGCCGCGCATTCGCTCGGCGCCAAGCTTGAAGTCCGCTGGTCCACCTTCCAACAATATCTGACGGCGCTGGAAGAGCTCCATCCCAGCGTCAATGTCGTGCATTTTGTCGGGCATGGGCCGATCCGCTACGCCGCCATGGGGGCGGAGAACCGCGCGCCCACGCGTGCGGAGCTCGAAACCATGAAGAGCCTGCTCGCCGAGGCGATCGACGCCGGTGCATTCGGATTGTCGTCCGGGCTCATCTATCCGCCGAGTGCGTTTGCCGGGACCGATGAGCTCATCGCACTGTGCGCATCCATGGCGGCGCGCGGCGGTCAATACTTCACGCACATGCGCGGCGAGGCCGAGACCCTGCTCGAGGCGATCGCGGAGGCAATCGAGATATCCGAACAGGCCGGCGTCGGCTTGCAGATCGCGCATCTCAAGTCGCAGGGGCGCGAGAACTGGCATTTGTTCGACCGCGCGTTGGAGCAGATCGAGGAGGCGCGCCGGCGCGGCGTGCCGGCCTCCGCGGACGTCTATCCCTATGCGGCGAGCAGCACGTTCATGACGGCTATGCTCCCGGAATGGGTGCATGACGGCGGCATCGAGAAACTGCTGCAGCGCATTTCCGATTCCGCAACCCGCCAACGCATCATCGCCGAGAACACGCGATCGGGCGATGCATGGGGGACGACGCACGGCGCGATCGGTTGGGACGAGATCATGATCGCGACCTGTCCGGAAGCTGCGGTCGAGGGGCTGACGCTTGCCGCGTTGGCGGCGCGGCGGGGCCAGCCGCCCGCCGAGGCGATGCTTGACCTCCTGGTCGCGCATGATGCGGCGGTGTCCGTCGTGCTGTTTACGCAGGCGGAGCACAATGTGCAAAAGTCGCTCCGGCAGCCCTATGTGATGATCGGCTCGGATTCCCTGGGCTTGTCCGGCGGAGAAGGGCCGCATCCGGGTCATCCGCACCCGCGCATGTATGGAACCTTTCCTCGCGTTCTCGCCAGATACGCGCGCGAGGCGCGGTTGTTCTCGCTGGAAGGCGCGATCGCGAAAATGACCGGCATGCCGGCGGAAAAGCTCGGCCTGCGCGCGCGAGGGCTCCTCCGTCCGGGCTATTTTGCCGACCTTTCGCTCTTTGATCCCGCAACCGTTTCGGACCAGGCGACCTTCGAGGACCCGCACCGCTATCCGCGCGGGATTCCTTACGTCATCATCAATGGCAACGTGGTTCTGGATGCGGGCGGGCTCAAGCAAAGCTCCGCGGGGCGGATTCTTCGCCATTAAGGAGGGCGATAAGCGCGGGTTCGTTGCGCCGGCCCTAATCCCACGCGTTCCAGGCGCTCGGGCCGGCGTGGCTCCATTTTTCCCGGTGCGGCATGATCATCGCGCAGAATCGCGACGTGTGCGTTTCGCCGAAGACATCCACATAGGTCACATAGCCCAAGAAATAGTGGTGGGTGGTCTTGCTGCTGTAGAAGGGAAATTCCTTATCGAGGAAGATTTGCGGCTTGCGCCCACCGATCTGGAAATTGAGCGACCAGGTCTGTCCGTCCGCATATGACGGGGTCTCGCCGATCGGCGAGCTGTCGCGGAACTCGCCGTAGAGCTCTTTCAGGAGCGCCGGCGTGTGGCCATTGTTCTCGATGGCGACGCCGGCGACGGTGCGCATCTTGCCCGGGCTGTCAGGGACGGGAGCAAGGCCCACCCCGTGCGCCTCGACCGCCACATAGGCGCGGTCGAGAAGCCTGTATCTCTCCTTCTCGGCGTCCGCCTGCGCGCCGGCGGAAGCAAGCGTCCGCTCCTGGGCTTGGCGCAGCGTCCACGTGAGAAGCGCAATGGCGATGGCGGCGAGCGCGGTCGCGATCGGGCTGTAGAAGTTGATGATCTCGCCGGCGCGCAGGATGGCGTACAATGCAAGATTGTAAGATGCGCAATTGGTCTGCTCTCCGGCTTGGTCGAGCTGGCAGATCTGGACCGTTGCGCCCGAAATCCAAGCGGCGATCAGGAATACGACCACGGCAGCCGCGAGCACGATCACGACCCGTAAGGGGGTCGAGGTCGGTATCCGGATTCGTGCAGCCATGAAACGAGCAGCCTCCCGCTTGCACCTTACACGCGCGAGGGCGGGCGTGCGAGAGCGCAATGGCGATTTGCGTGCGCTGGGAGTGCGATTTAGCGCCGTAGAGACGACGATAAAGCCTGGCGCGCGTGCTGCGCATATCCGCCAGGTGCGCTCAGCCTCCCTGGAGCGGCCTTTCAGGTCGCGCGTGTCGGTGGGCTGGGAAGCGGGAGAAAGAAAGTGAGAAAGAAAAAGCGCATGTGCAGCGAGGATGAGGTTGCCTCCGGTGGGCTCTAAAGCGTAGCTGGACGCTTGAGCTGCAATTCAAGCTCGTTCAGTGTGCGAGGCTAAACGCAAATCCATGCGTTCGCCCGCACTCCGCTCCTCGGTGCTTGTGAAGACATACCCCACCTCCGCTCATCCCGCGGAAGCGGGTCCAGTTCTTGCGGCAAAGCGCTGGATCCCGCTTGCGCGGGAACGAGCGGAAAATCGCAGTCGCGATTTCTTCACATGCTCTCAGGCGCGGCCGGCAGTGCGCAAGCTTCGCACTGGGCCGACCCGCCGAGGCTCTAAGTCGATCCAAACTACTTTTGGGAGACTACTTCTTGACGTGGTGAACAACCTGCGGATGCTCCACCTTCGCGAAGGCTCCTCTGCCAGCCGGCACACTGAACTCAGGCATGTACGGATTGACGCCAGCCGTGTTCGTGTTGTCCTGATGGTTCTCGCCGCTGTCACCGGCCATGGCCGCGCCACCGAGGCCGAGAAGGATTGCAGCGGCAACGATGCTGAGCTTCTTCATGGTAATCTCCAAGTTGTTTGAGTTAATTTTTTTGAGGTTGCCCTCAGGCCTCGTACGTATTGGATTGCACAGCCGGCGCCCATTAAATTGCGTGTCACAAAACTAAATTCGATTTTAGTCTTGCGGGTAGGAGAGGGGGCCACCCGGTCGGGCTGCAATAGGAGGTTGTGGCTAGGGATGGGCGGTTTCGACGCTATCGGAGCGACCTGCGATCGCAGCGTTGCACCGACGGTCCGCCCGGTTTGGCCGCTGTCTCGGTTCCGCAGGGATGCCCCTACCTGATGAAGCTCAGGTAGGCAGCGAGCGCCTCGATCTGGCTTGCCGACAATTTACTGGCGATATCGGGCATCGGCGGGCCGGAATTCAAGTGATAGCCCTGGCCCCACTGCTCGAGCATCCGCTTGAGATAGGCATGGCCGAGCCCGCCCAGGCGTGGAATTTGTCCAACCCCTTCCGCATTGGGACCGTGGCAGACCACGCAGGCCACGATGTTCTCTTCCGGCATCCCCTGTTGGTAGATTGTGCGCCCGGTGGCGACGAGGTCGGCATCGCCGTCATTGGCCGGGCGCGGAGCGAGGCTGGCGAAATACAGCGCCAGCTCATGCGCGGCGCCGGCGTTCAGGTTTTCCGCGGCCCCCCACATGTATTGTTTCGAGAACGGATTGTCGCGCCCGTGGCTGCGGAAGCCGGCGAGCTGATTCTCGATATATTGCGCCCGCTGCCCGGCCAATCGCGGCGCCGGCGAATAACCTTGCCCACCGCTCCCGTGGCACCAGGTGCAATTGCGCACGGCCGGGCTCTCGGCGCGGGCGCTCGCGCACACTGCAAGGCACGCAGCCGCCAGGATCAGCAGTGTCGACCGGATGCCTGTCATCTATCTGCCTTTGATCAATTGCCTCTGGCTACTGTTATAGTTGCACTTCATCCGAGACATGAGCTTGATAAGCTACTTCAAATAGCTGACGTAAGCCGCGACCGCCTCGATCTGTGATTTGCTGAGGCTGTGGGCGACAGGGCTCATGATCGCGGAGGTGTCGGGCTGGGATGGGTTCTGTCCCCGCTCCTTGCCCCAGTTGGTGAGCTCCTTGACGAGATAGGGATAGAGCTGGCCGGCGAGGCGCGGAATTTCACCGGTGCCCGTCGCATCCGGTCCGTGGCAGGCCGCGCAGGCCGCGATATTATCGTCAGGAACCCCGTCCTCGAAAATCTTCCGGCCCTCCTCGACCAGGCCCCGCGGCGCGCCACCGATCGGTGGTGGATTGAGCGCGTGGAAGCTCTCCGCCAGCGCCGAGACCATCGCCGGGCTCAACGTATGCGCCACATTGAACATGATGTTGTTGGTGCGCCGGTGCTCGATGAAGGCACGCAACTGATTTTCCAGATACTCGGTCTGCTGCCCGGCAAGCCGCGGGATCGGGAAATAGCCGCGGAAGCCTTGTGCCGAAGCGCCATGACAATCCTTGCAGTAGCTGAGCTTGGCCTGCACGCTGCCGCGCGACGCGTTTTCCGCGTGTGCCGGAGCGGCAAGCAGGAGGGCGAGCAGAGCAATGTGCAATCCGCCATGGAGCCGCATGGTAATCACTCCAGGTAGCTCACATAGGCGGCCACCGCCTTGATCTGCGCGTCGGTCAGGCCGCGGGCAATCGGTGCCATGATGTCGGAGTTGTGCTCTGCGCGCTCCTTGCTCCAGTTGGTCAATTGCAGGATCACATAAGCGTAGAGCTGGCCGGCCAGGCGGGGGAATTGATCGCTGCCCTTGGCGTCGGCGCCGTGGCATGTGGCGCAGGGAAGAACATTGGCGCTCGGCACGCCCTGTTCATAGATTTGCTTGCCCGCGTCGACGAGGTCCTTCGGCCCATTGCCGAGCGGCTTGGGATTGAGGTCGTGGAGGCTGTTGGCGAGCGCCGTGATCATGGCCGGGCTCAGCACGTGCCCGACATTGAACATGATGTTGTTGGCCCGCTTCTTCTCGGAGAAGCCCTGCAACTGGTTCCGGATATAGGCGACCTGCTGGCCGGCAAGCCGTGGGATCGGAGAGAAACCGAGAAAGCCCTGCGCCGAGACGCCGTGGCAGACCTCGCAATACGTGAGCTTGGCTTGGACCTCTTGGCCGGTGGGAGCATCGTTCGCAGCCCCCGCGGCGCCGCCGCTTACCAGCGCGATCAACGCCGCCAGCGCGACGCCGAGCCTGGTAGGATGGGCAAAATTGCTTCGTAAGGAAATTGATTGGTGCGAAGCGCTCACGCAATTTTGCCCACGCGATCGCATGATGGGCTTCCCGCGCGTGGGCAATGCGCAGAGAGCTCGTTGCGCTTGGAACGACTTTGTCAAGCGCATTGCCCACCCTACGGTGCCGCCTTGCTTCACCATCTCAGCGCCCGTCCCACATATGGAAATTCAGCGCAAGCTTGGCGATTTGGACGCTCTGCTTGAAATTAACCGGCACACCAGCGGGAGCATTGTTCGGATCGATCATCAGCACAGTGTGGCTGCCGAATTGGTAGTAGTCGTATTCGAGCGCGAGTGACCAATGGTGATAGAAGGCCCAATCGATTCCGCCGCCCACCGTCCAGCCCAGGCGCTGGTCCAGGCCCTCGAAGGCAACGGGCGTCCCGGTAACGCTGCCGGTGAAGTCGTATTTGTCCCCGACCCAGGCGGCGCCCGCCTTGGCGTAGAACAGCCAGTGGTCGGCGGCATAACCGAACCGGCCAGTCGCGCTGGCAACGAAATCCGTGAGCGCGCTGAACTCACCGGTATCGCCGCTCGCCGGAAGTGCGAAATTGGCGCTGGCCTTCATGGTCGAGCCTGAGGCCGCGCCTTCCACGCCCACGACCCAGGTGGGGGCGAACTGATAATCGCAGCCGATTTGTCCTCCCACAACGACGCCGATCGGATCGACGGTGACGGTCGTGACGCCGGTCGTCATTTCGGTGAAGGCACTCTGGATCGCGTTGACCGGATCGGTTGCTTCCTTGTGTGCCCAGCCGCCGCCCACATGGGCGCCGAGATAGCAGCCGGTCCAGCTGAAGGCGGGAGGCGGCATGGGAGCTTTGAACGGGAGCGACATGTCGGCGGCGGTCGCGGGTCCTGGCAAGAGGGTTGAGCCTGTCGCGGCGATCAGCAGCGTCTTCATCAGGGTGTGCATGGTTCCGGTCTCCGCGCTCCGCCGCCTACATCGCGAACCACAGGTGCAGGAACAGCGTATTGTTGGCGCTGGCGCCGACAGTGGTGCCGTCGAACTTGTTGTAGAACGTGTAGTCGAGGCCGATGCGCACATTGCCCCATGGCCAGCCCGGCGCCTTGCTGGCGGAAAACGGGATATAGGCGATCTCGGCGATGAAGCCGTCGCTGTTGGGGCTGAAGCCGCTGGCGAGGCCCGAATAGAGGATCGGGTCGCTCGAGCCCCAGACGTTGAAGTATTGCCCGGTCAGCACGATCCGGTTGTCCAACCCATAGGCGAACGAAGCCTGCAGGTGCAGCGAATTGACATCGTTGTTGAGGTTGGCGGAGCCGCCTTGACTGAAGGTAGAATCGAGTTGTTGGAATTCGTGAATGTAGCTGCCGCGCAGCGTCAGCCAGTAGTTGTCGCCCTGATACTGATACTGCGCGTCGAAGCCGATATCGGTGAATTTGTCGGTTTGCGCGAAAGTCGATGTATCGCCGGTGCCCGGGTTGATCCAGTTGTGCACGTTGGTCTGCGACCCGAAGGTGCCGACCATGAGATAATTGTTGTTCCAGTGCGGCTCGAGCGCGAGGCGCCAGTACGGCGAGACGCCGTCGATGAGGCCGCCAGCCCCATAAGGATCGACGCCAAGCGAGTTTTGCGCCCCGAAGTCGAGCGTGCGGTAGAGGGTTGCCTCCAGATAGAGAAGATCGGCGATATACGCGTAGGCGCCGAAGCCGACGACATGGGCGGAGAATGCCCCCTCGATCGTAGTCTTGGTGGCCGGCGTCGACGCAACGGTGGATACCGCATACGGGAAGGCCCAGGCCGGCGTCGTGTTCCACACGTCCTGCACGGTCGGATTGTTGTTGGCAGTGAGGCCGAAGATCGCATCAATCCCGCCAATGTGCGCGGTCTTAACGAAGCGGACGTCGGTGTTGTCCCAGGTCCAGGTGTGTCCGAACGGATCGGAGAAACCGCCGGGGCCAGGTGCGTTATACGTCACCTGCGCAAAGGCGCCGATATTGTCCGCGATGGCGCCGCCCCAGAAGCCGCTGACCGGCGAGATGACAATGTTGTCGTTGGGCTTCCACGGATCGGTGGGCGGGGCCAAGTCCGCCTGCGTGTGGGTGTAACCGATGATCGCCATCAGGGCGACCGGCGGCACATAGTCCTTGTCGTCGTTCGCGGGGGCCTTGGCGGCCTTGAGGTACAGGCCCATCTTGGCAGCTTCGGCGCGCACATTGTCCGCGGCCGGAGAGAACGGGGTGGTGCGGAACATGCCGCCGCCGACCGTATAGCCGAGCAGCTTGAAGCGGCGGCCGTAGGGAGTGAGGGCAGGGAAGTCGGTGTGGCATGTGCCGCATGGCTGCCCGGTCTGGCGGGCGAAGCTGGGCAGCGCCTGCGCGGGCGGTGCCCATGCGAGGCCGAAAAATCCGGCCGCAGCAACGACCCAGATCCGTCGAAGGAGACCAAGGGAGAGGGTGCGCTTGGCAGCCATGGCGTCCGAGCCGTCGCGTGAGGAAATGGCCGGGACGCGAATGCAAAAGGCATCCGCGCGGCGCATGTCTCACGACCTCCGTGCAAGGCACGGGGGTTGGCTTCGGGGGCGATACAACATTAGGAGATGCCGTCGGCGTGAGCCAAGGCAAAATGCGGCGAAGGATGAGATTTCGTCGCGGTGGTGCATTCAGGCAACAACCTCGCGATGTGAATCCGGCATGACGAGTAAATGCCATGCCAACTTGGCAGCGCCGCTCACAAGTTGATCTTTATCAAAGCGAAGTCCCGTCGAACGCGCAACAAACTACATGCCTGTCGTGATCTCGCTCGGGGTCACGGCGGGCCAGGCGGCGCGGTTACCTTCGGGGGTACCGCGCCGCTTTGTGGCACAGGTTATGGTCATCATCTGTGCGAGCTATTTTGCGGATCAGGGCCGCAAGAAGCGCGAGGCAGCGGGTGCCCAGGCGTCTCTCGGCAATTCATCCGTCAGCAGCCTGTCAGGAGAGCCTGTCGTAGTGGCCGGTTTGCACTCGCGAGGGCTTTGCCCCCTGCATGAGCAACCGCTACTTCTGCGTCTGCTTGAAATAGGTGAGGTCCGGCGGCTTCTGGCCCTTCTTCGAAGGCATCAGCTTGCCGTCGGCGCTGAGGTAGTAGGGCTCGTTGCCGATCTTCACCCAGGTATTGTCCTCGGAGCAGACATCCGAATGCCAGGCCGGGCGCGGATTTGGATTGCGCGTGACCTTCTGCAGCTTGGTATAGGGCCGCGTCAGCGCGTTATCGATGATCGTGATCTGGTCATAGAGCGTATTGGCATCGGCAGGATCGAGGTAAATGCGCTCCTTGATCACGGTCTGGCCGTCCTTATCGAAGGGCAGTCCCGAGGTGTCATATCCGCGCGGATTCTTGAGGAAGCGCGTCTCCACCTCGAGCGTATGGTACTTGCCCTCGGCATCCTGGTCGGTCCATCGGCCGATCGAATAACCCGCATAGGTGAGCTCAGGGTCTTTTGGCCAGTCGCGGCCATCGGTGTAGATGCGCCGGTAGGAATCGTCATTGTGGCTGATCAGGATATAGGTGATGTTCGGCATGACGATGATCTCGCCCGGATCATAGAAGCTCATCATCGCCGGCATGCCGGCCGGCACGCAGAAGGTCGATGGCCAGTTGCCGGGTCCGCCCTCCTTGAGATCCTCGGTGATGGCCTCGAAGACCTTCTGGTACTCGGGCGTGAGCGGGGCCGGGCCGGCGAGCTCGCGCCAATTGTTGGGGTTGCCGGTGCGCACCCATTGCCCTTTGAGATTCGGATATTTCCCGAAGTCGATGACTTGCGCGGCGGCGGGCGCGGCCGTAAGCGCAGCCGCCATGGCCAAGACGGAGATCGGAATCGCGTAACGCATGGACATCCTCCTCGGGTCGCTCCTTTTTGCTTGGCTTCGAAGATACACCGCCCAAGGCTTTCGGCGAAAGGGCTCACCCACGCCGGATTGCGGCGCGTCACTTCGTGGTTATCGGAAGGCGGGAGGCCCTTCTCGCAGTCGCATTGGCTCACCTAAGGGATATCGCGGCGGCGAGCTCCAGGCGTGCCGGCGCGGTCATCCAGGCCCAAGCGACGCCGTCACCGGCCCGTCTGCGGCTTCTTGAAATAGCGCAAGTCGGGCGGGGCCTGATCCTTTCGGGCCGGCATCAGAAAGCCGTCCGCGCTCAGGAAATAGTTCTCCTTGCCGACCACGATTTGCTCGTTGCCCTCGGCGCAATTGTACTCGAGCCAGGTCGGGCGCGGATCGGCGCTGCGCTTGTACTTCTTGTCCACTGTCCACGGCCGGGTCAGCGCATGATCGATCACCGTGATCTCGTCGTGCAGGAAGCTCGGGTCGGCTTTGTCGAGGTGGAAACGCTCCTTGAAGATCGACTGATTGTCAAAATGCATGGGCAGCCCGGTGTGGTCGAAGGCGCGCGGACCCTTGAAGCCGCGCGTCTCGACCTCGAGCGTGGTGTAGCGGCCTTGTCCCTCTTCGTCGATCCAGCGTCCGATCGAATAGCCGAGATAGCTCGGCTCGATCTCGGCCGGCCAATCGCGCCCGTCGGTGAAGACGCGGCGGACTTCCTGCAGGTCGATGACGGTCAAGATATAGGTTGTCTCCGGGGTGATGACGTATTCCTGCATCGACGGCGACATCGTCCGCGGCATGCCGCCGAGATAGCAGCGCGCGGAGGGATAGTTGCCCAATCCGCCGGCGGCCTGATCCGCCATGCTGTTCTCCAGCACCTTCTGATATTCCGGCGTCAGCGGCGCTTCCTGGCCGAGCCCCGAAGGCTTCGACGGATCGAACTTGACCGCCTGGCCCTGCGGGTTGGTGTTGAAGCGCGACCACTGCCCTTTCCAGTTCGGATATTTCGAATCGTCGAAGGCGCGGGCGCCGGTCTCGCCAACGAGAAGCGTGGCCATTACTGCAAATAAGATCGCCGAGCTTCCATACAGCATGATCATCCCCCTGGGCACGGCTTGGCTGCTTGGAATGAACGCGCGTAGCTCTAGGATGATGCTATCAGCTTGGCCCCGCGGTTGTCATCATCAGGCATCAAGCCGCCTCTTCGGCAGGGTGTTTGAGCGGCTGTTCATGCGCAACGGCGCCGCGCAGCGCGAGCGCAATCAGCGCAGACACGCCAAGACCCGCGGCGATGATGATGAATGCGACTGCGTAGTCGCCGGTTTCGCTCTTGATCCAGCCGGTAAAATACGGCCCGGCGAAGCCGCCCAGATTGCCGATCGAATTGATGAGTGCCAGTCCGCCGGCGGCGGCGGTGCCGGTCAAGAATGCGCTCGGCAGCGCCCAGGAAGTGGCGATCGCCGCATAGATGCCGACGAGCGCCAGCGTAAGCGCGGCCATCGAGGAGACCGGATCGCCGGCGAAAGCCGAGCCGATGAGCCCGGCGGCGCCGAGCAAAGCCGGAAGCGCGACATGCCAGGGACGCTCGCGCGCGCGGTCGGAATGGCGGGTCCAAGCCACCATGGCGACCGCGGCTGCGAGGTTCGGCAGCGCGGTGACGAAGCCGACCTCGAGATTGGTGAGCCCGCCGAATCCTTTGACGATCTGCGGCAGCCAGAACGTCACCCCGTACAGACCGGTGACGAGACCGAGATAGAGAACAGCGAGCGCCAGCACCCGCGGAGCGGTGAGCGCTTCGCCGAGGCGATAGCGGTGCACGGCTTCGCGATGGTCGCGCTCACGCGCAAGGTCCGCTTCGAGCTCGAGCCGCTCGCGCGTCGACAGCCAACCGGCTTGGTGTGGATGATCCGGCAGATAGCGCCAGACGATGCCCGCAAGGATCATGGACGGCAGCCCTTCGAGGATGAAGAGCCATTGCCAGCCATGCAGAGACAGCGTCCCGTCGAGCCCCAAGAGCCAGCCCGACAGCGGAGAGCCGATGACGCCCGAGACCGGGACCGCCGCCATGAACACGCCTACCACGCGGGCTCGGTGCTCGGCGGTGAACCAATAGGTGAGGTAGAGAAGCACACCGGGAAAAAATCCGGCCTCGGCGGCGCCGAGCAGGAAGCGGGCGACGTAGAAGCTCGTCTCGTTCCACACCAAGGCGGTCGCCCCCGATACCAGCCCCCAGGTGAACATGATACGGGCGATCCACACGCGTGCGCCGAGCTTCTCCAAGATGAGATTGCTCGGCACCTCGAACAGGAAATAGCCGACGAAGAAGATGCCGGCGCCCAGCCCGAATACGGCGGAATCGAAGCCGAGATCGGCGTTCATGGTGAGCGCCGCGAAGCCGACATTGACACGATCAAGGAACGCCACGAAGTAGCACAGGATCAGCAGCGGCGCGATCCGCCAGGCGATCTTGGCGGCACGTGTTTGATCGGAAACCGGTAAGTCTGCGCCGGGAGCCGTGGTTTCTGCTTGCATGACTCGCGTTAGCCCCGGGGCCTTGTCGAGAGGTTCAAGGCCGTCGCTCGACCGCCGTCGGCCGATCGTTTGATCCCACCGCTATCGGCTGCTTCCGCTTCGTTTGAATCCGTGGATGAGGTCCATGCATTCCTGGCTGAGGTGACCGCTCGCATCCACGAGACAGGCGATGACCAATGCCGAAGGCGTATCGACCGGTTCGGGTGCTTCGATCCGCATACGATTGCCGTGCTCGATGAACAAGGCTCCGCCCGCGATTGCGGCGATGAGCAGAAGTTTGAGCTTGGATAGGCGCATGCTCAGCGTCCAGTCTCTCGAATTCGGCTACCGTGACGCTAGCGGAATCCACAAGCCTCTCCAAGTGTTGCCCGGTAAGGTTCGGGACTTCTTGCCGCGGTTCCCGCTATAATGAAACCGCGCGATAGGGGAGCGAGGCGACCATGCGGACGCGAGAGCATCACTGGAAGGTCGTGGTGGCGGCGGTTTGCGCGCTTTTCATTGTGTTCCCGCTCGCATCGCCCGGGAACGCCGGCAAGGGTGACCCGTCCATCCCGGATTTCTCCGGCATCTGGGCGCATCCGTATCTGACGGGATTCGAGCCGCCGGCATCGGGCGCAGGTCCCATCACCAACCGCTCGCGGCGCAACGGCACCGGCAACTTCCAGCAGCTCGTCGGCGACTATACCAATCCGATCCTGAAACCTGCTGCGGCGGAGATCGTCAAGCAGCATGGCGAGATCTCGCTCGCCGGCAAGGGCTATCCGACACCCAGCAATCAGTGCTGGCCGGGCGGCGTTCCTTACGTCTTCTGGGACTTCCTGATGGAGATGTTCCAGGAGGGAGATCGGATCACCATGCTCTATCGCCAGGGTAACGAGATGCGCCATGTGCGGCTCAATGCGTCGCATCCTCCCGCGCCGGTGCCGTCCTGGTACGGGGATTCGGTCGGCCACTACGAGGGCGATACGCTGGTGATCGATACGGTCGCGGTCAAGATCGGACCTTTTGCCATGGTCGATATGTACGGCACGCCGCACAGCCCGGCGCTGCATGTGGTCGAGCGCTATCGGCTTATCGATTACGCGGATGCCAAGGGCGCATTCGAGCGGAACGCCAAAGAGAATACGCGCACGCCAGGCGCGGATTTCGATGCCAATTATCGTGGCAAGGTGCTGCAGCTCGCCTTCACGGTCGATGACGTGAACGTCTTCACCATGCCGTGGAGCGCGACCATCACCTATCGCCCGGCTGTGGGCGGATGGACCGACCTCATCTGCGCCGAGAACGTCCACGAATATTTTGCCGGCCGCGACGCCGCCGTGCCGCAAGCCGACAAGCCGGATTTTTGAATGTTTGGTGTAGAGGGTAGCGCGCGCCGCTGGCTCGGCGCGCTCCCTCCCCCCTTGTGGGGGAGGTGGGGGTTGTCTGGCTGAGGCCGATTTGAAGAGGCCCCACCCCCAACCCCTCCCCACAAGGGGGAGGGGAGTCGGCCGAGGAGGTGGCGCGTTGCCGACCCTACAAGGGCGTACCTACCCCTTGTTTTCCGCCTGCGTCTGCCGCCCGGCGCCGTATTTCTTGGCGAACGCGATCGTCGCCTTCACGGCCTTGATGGAATTGGGGTCGAAGGGATGCTCGTTGACGAAGGTGTGGTGCGCGCCTTCGTAGATCTCGAGCTCCATGGTCCCGCCGGCCTTGCGATAATCGTCGGCGAAGCGCTGGGCGAGCTCGGGCGTGGTCCACTCGTCCTTGGTGCCCTGGAACACCAGCGCCGGCGGCAGGTACACCTTCTCGCCACGCTCGATCGCGAGCGCCGGCGTCGCTTCGATCTGAGTTGCCTCGCTGCCGAAGAACGTGTCGTGGTTGATCGTGAGGTCCGGACGGTTCGCCGCCTTGGCGAGATTGTAGCGCACCAGCGGAAACAGCACGCCCCAGCCGGAGACCACGAAGGCCAGCTTGGCATCCATGTCGGGAGCTTCCTTGAGCGGCAGCACCGTATAGCGCTGGTCGTCGGGGCGGATCGCGGCGAGCAGGATCTGATGGCCGCCGCTCGAGGTGCCATACGCGCCGACCCGATCGGCACTGCTGCCGAACTCGCTCGCATGCGCCTTGAGCCAGCGGATGCCGTAATTGATATCCTGCAGCGAAGCCGGATAAGGCGCCTCGCCCGAGTTGCGGAAATCGATCGACACCACGACGATGCCGGCGGCCGCGAGGTCGAGCGCGGTGTTCTGCCCGTCGGTGCGATCCTTGTTGGTCCAGGCCCCGCCATGCACCTGCAAGATCGCCGGGAACGGGCCGGTGCCGGCGGGTTGATAGAGCCGCGCCAGCCGCTCCTTGCCGCCGCTGTTGGGCTGATAGACCATGTCCTTGACCAGGAACTCGTACTTGCCGCCCTTCGCGCCTTGCGCCTGGGCTGCTTCCGGCGCCATCGCCGCGGCGGTGAGCAAGGCCGCTCCGCTCTGCAACACTTCACGCCTGCCGATGTCGGTCATGGTTTCCCTCATCTTCGCGTTCCTGCTTTTGTCTGAGTCTTTTCGTAATTGACGCCCTTTGCCGCCGGAATGCTAGCCCAGCAGACAGGCTCCCGCTAGATGGCTGCTGTCCTGCGATGCGGGCAAGCCTGATCACCGCAGGCCACGCTTTTCATATTGCTCCCTGGCGGCTACTGCTGCGCGGCGCCGTCCGATTCCGCCGGCGTGAAGCAACTTGCATATGACCCCGCTCACCTATCTCATCATCGCCAGCACAGTCTTGGTCAGCTCGTTCGTCTCCGGCGTGTTCGGCATGGCGGGCGGCATGATCCTGCTCGGCGTCCTGCTCAACTACATGGATGTTGCGGCCGGGATGATCTCCTTCTCGATTGTGCAGCTCTTCGCCAACGGCTGGCGCGCGCTGCACTGGCGGCATTATGTGCGCTGGCCGATCTTCTTCTGGTACCTCGCCGGCGCAACGATCGCGTTCGCCTTCATGTTCGCGATCTCGTTCGTACCTAACAAGGCCTTCGTGTATCTGACGCTGGGGCTGATGCCGTTCGCGATCGAAGTGCTGCCCAAGCACATGCGTCCCAATATCGAGTGGCGCGGCGTGCCGTTCGTGACCGGCGTCCTGACCTCGATGATCCAGATCCTGGCCGGGGTCGGCGGCCTCTTTCTCGACGTGTTCTTCCAGAAGAGCATGCTCGACCGCAAGACCACCAACGCCACCAAGGCGGTGGTGCAATGCCTGAGCCATGTGGTGCGCGCGGCGTATTACGGCTCGGTTGCGGGCTTCTCCGAGGTGCCGCTTGCGGCCACCTTGCCGGCGATCGCGCTCGCAATCGCAGGCTCCGCGCTCGCACCATTTGTGATCGAGCGCATGACCGATCACGGCTTTCGCCGCTGGTCGCGCCTGGTGATCTTTGCGATCAGCGGAGTTTATCTGTTGCGGGCGGCGTGGTTGTTGGCGGCGCGGATGTGAGGAAGCCTGCGAATATTGCGTCGCCAGGATTGCATTTTCGGCCGCTCCTCTCTTGTTATCGCCCGAAAGTTAAACAATGTCTTTGCGCGGCTGCTATCATGCCGGCCTATCCACGAGATAGAGTCGCATGACAATTCGTGCATTGCGGCCCGATCCGGGTAATATCGTGCGCCCCACATAATGCCAGCCCAAATGTCGAACGGATCGTCCATTCGATGTGGGCCTCGCCAAATGCTCGGGGCGCAGTCGGCGACGTTGGGAGGTCGGTCATGAGCGCGAAGCGGCTCGGCTTGGTCATTTCGGTCGTGCTCGCGGTCGCGGCATCAAGTGCACGCGCTCAGACGCCGAAAGCCGCAGTAGACGCCTCCATCCCTGATTTCACCGGAATGTGGGTCCATCCCTATTTCCCGGGCATCGAGCCGCCGGCATCGGGTCCGGGGCCGGTCTTCAACCGGTTGCACCGTCCGGACGGATCGGGAAGCGGCCGTGAGTTCGTCGGCGATTACACCAATCCGATCCTGAAGCCCGAGGCCGCCGCCATCGTAAAAAAGCATGGCGACATAACGCTCGGCGGCATGACCTATCCGACCCCGAGCAACCGGTGCTGGCCCTCCGGTGTGCCCTACATTTTCTTCCAACCGGGCGTGCAAGTCCTGCAACAGCCGCAACAGATCGTTTTCCTCTACATGCGCGGCCCTGAATTCCGCCATGTGCGCCTCAACGAGCCGCATCCCGCCAAGCCGACGCCGTCCTGGTACGGGGATTCCGTCGGCCATTACGAGGGTGACTCGCTCGTGGTCGATACCGTCGCGATCAAGGCCGACCGGCCGCTGGCCATGGTCGATATGTACGGAACACCCTTCAGCCCGGCGCTGCATGTCGTCGAGCGCTATCGCATGGTCGATTATGCAACGGCTCAGGCCGCAGTGGCGCGCAATCTCAGAGAGAACAATCGGGTTCCCGATACCGCGTCCGATCTCACCTATAAGGGCAAACGTTTGCAGCTCACCTTCACGGTGGAGGACGCGGGCGTCTTCACCATGCCGTGGTCCGGGGTCATCACTTATGAGCGCCCGGCGATGGAATGGACGGAGATCGTCTGCGCAGAGAATCGCTTTGAGTTCTTCGCCGGGAAGAACGAGGCATTCGTGCCGACCGCGCGCATGCCGGATTTCTGAGACCGGCTTTGTCACACTCTAGGCTTTGTCACTCTTTATGTGAGAGGATCTTTCTCGCCGAATACCGATGAAACCGAACGGGGGGACGGTCCGCTCCTACCATGACGAGCTTCTCGCCACCCGACGGCCGGCCTCCAATCAAGTCGCTCGCGCGGACCTTAGCGGTCGCAATCTGACAGATCACGCTGACAGGTTCAGCCTGGTCACTTGTCCAGCCTTGTCGCATGGCCAACAGGAGGTGGAACCATTTGTCGCGTTTGGAAACGCGCGGAGCACCAAGATCGCTGAGAACCGTAGCGCTTGGCCGGCGTTAAGCCAAAGCCGCCTACAGGTACGCGGCGGCAAATAGAGAGCAATCGTCGTGTGAGCGGCGAGGGTGATCCTCGCCCCAACCCTCGGGCATTCAAGGGCCACCGCCGATAGGGCCGCGGCCGCCGCGTGGGGGAGGGTCCTCCCATGTTCATGCAAATTCTCAATCCGACCGGCAACCTGTTCTGGACCTGGGTGGTCGCACTCATCCCGGTCGTGCTCTTGCTGGTCTTGCTCGCGGGCTTGCGCCTGTCGGCCTGGCTCGCGGTGTTGATCGCCTCGATAGTCACCTACCTTCTTGCGATATGGGTTTGGGATATGCCGGTCGGCGACGGCGCGCTCGCTTACATCTATGGCGCCGCGACCGGCATCTGGAACGTCAACTGGATCACGTTCTGGGGGGTGATGCTGTTCAACACGCTGGTCGCCACCGGCGCGTTTGAGAAGCTGCGGCGCTGGCTGGTGCAGCAGGGCACGCGCGATGTGCGCGTGCAGACCATCCTGTTTGCGTGGGCGTTCGGCGCTTTGCTCGAAGGGCTGGTTGGCTTCGGCTATCCGTGGGCCTTCGTGGCACCGATCCTGATCACGCTCGGCATTCCCGACATCGATGCCATCCGGGTGGCCGCCATTGCCAACAATGCGCCGGTCTCCTACGGCGCACTGGGCGCGCCCATCATTGCGCTCGCCACCGTCACCGCCGGCACTCTGGGCATGAGCTTCGCCGATCTGTTGCCGATCTACTCGGCGTCCGTCGGCAAGATCGTCGCCATCCTGGCGCTGCTGCCGCCCTGGATTCTGCTGTACCTGGTGTCGGGCCGCAAAGGCATGTGGTCGGCTTGGCCGCTCGCCATCGTCGGCTCGCTCGGCTACATCGCCGGCCAGTTGCCGACCGCCGTGTACCTTGGGCCCTATCTTCCCGACGTGATCGGCTCAATCGTTTGCTTCGTGCTGCTGCTGCTTCTGCTCAAGGTCTGGCGGCCCGCACAAGTGGTCGCCTACGGCGGCGCACCGGTGGCGGCCACCGTGGAGGCGCAGGCCGAGGCGCATGGGCTCTCCGGCGGCGAAATCGCCGTCGCCTTCATGCCCATTGCGGTGCTCATCGCGGTGGTCGTCGCTTGGACTGGGCCGTGGTCGCATCTGCCGTCCTTCGTCCTTTTGCATTATGCGGTCGCGGCGAAGTCCGCGTTGCCCGGCGGCGCAACGATCTCGGCCATCTTCAACTGGACGCCGTTCGTCGCCGGCAGCGCCATTCTGGCATCCTGGATCATCGTGTCGCTGCTGTTGCGCGTGAGCGGCGCTCAGCTCCGCCAGATCTGGAACAAGACCTGGTCGCAAATGTGGGGCGCCCTCCTGGTCGGCGTGTTCATCTTCGGCTTGGCCTATGTCTTCAATTATTCCGGCATGGCTGGATCGCTCGCCTACGCCTTCTCCAAGATCGGCGCGGCCTTCATCATCGTGGCGCCGATCCTCGGCTTCATCGGCGTCGCATTGTCGGGCAGCAATACCTCGACGAACGCGATGTTCGGCACATTCCAGGCATTGGTCGGCAAGGTGCTCGGGTTCCCGCTGCTGCTCCTGCCGTCGCTCAACTCGGTGGGCGCCGAGATCGGCAAGCCGGTCGCGCCGCAAACCGCCAGCGTCGGCGTTTCCACCAGCCGCTTCGTGCGTAACGAAGGCGAGGTCATCCGCCACAATTTCGGATGGTGCCTGTTCCTGCTTGGCTATCTCATCATCATCGGCGTTTGCGCCTATCTGTTCTTCCCCAACATAGCCACGCTGGCCGCAAGCCACGCGTGATTGAGGGGGGGGGGGCGCGAGGCGCGCCCCGCCGGGCGATTTCGCGCAACCTGCTGAGCTGCAATACTCAAAGTCCAGCGATCTGCTATCCTGCATGCATGACTGCACGCATGGGGGCTAGCAATGGAGGCGTCTGGCTACCTCTACACGATTGCGGCCGTCGGCATGTCCTTCGCCGGCTTGTCGGTGCTGACAATGATCCTGCGCCAAATACTCGGCGGGCAGATGACCAAGTTCGACAGCTTCGTTGCGCGCAGCTGGGTTCATCTGGGGTTCATGATCACGTTCGGCTCAATCCTGCCGCCGCTGTTAGCTTTGTTTGAGCTCCCGACGCCAGTGGTTTGGCGCATGTCCAGCGGCCTGATGGCGATTATTCTCGGCTGCTGGGCGTTGACATTCCCGCGGCGCCGGCTCGCGACGAACCCAACGCGCTTGCCGATACAGGTGATAATTTTTGTGGCCGCTATGGCGCTCACTGCGCTGGCACTCGCGGCCAATGCAACTGCAGTGCCTGTCGGGCTTTTGCCGGGCGTTTATGCGGCAGCAATAACTGCGGTACTGATTGGCGCCGCGATGTTGTTCCTGTTCGCGTTCGTGCATTGGTACGACGCTATTCTGTAATTCGATCCGGATCGCAACCAACGGGCAAGCCGGTGCTATATGTCGGCTATGAGACTCAAAAAAATCGCGTGTTTTCGAGGGGTTGCGGTTTTTGGTCGGTTGCGGTCTTTGCTCTATGATTGATCCTGCTCTCTTTGAGGAGTCATGTCCGGGCGTTCTTTTCCTCTCAGGTGGCACCTTGCCATTTTCGGCATTTTGATCATTGGCCCGCTATTGCTCGCGGGCGCCGTGGTCAGTTCTTATTTTGTGCAGACGCAGGAGGACTCCTTGCGCGATCAGGCCATCGAGTTCTCGCAGCGCGCCGTTTCTCAAATCGATCAAGAGCTTGGACGCTACCAACTGGCGCTCAAGGTCCTGGCGGCGTCGCCCGATCTAGCGCAAGACAATCTTTCGGCCTTCTATGAGCTGGCAAGACGATTTGACGAGACGCTGCCGGATATTTGGGACATTGCCCTGCGCCAGCCCGACGGTAAGGGCTTGATCACCACCAGCGCACCGCTCGGGGTGCAAATCGACCCACCCGATAATCAAACTGTCCTTGCCGCGGAGCGCAAGGCGATGCAGAGCCGGGACGCTGTGGTCAGCGACTTGTTCGCCGGACCGGATGGCACGCAATTTATCAGCATCGTGCTTGCCGTCATGGGGGACGACAATCCAAGGTATCTGCTCAGCATCGACGTACCCGCCCAAAGATTTTCAAATATCTTGGCCGATCAACTCAGATCCGCCGATTGGCTCGCCGGTCTTATCGACAACAACGATACGATCATCGCCCGCAACTGGGAGGCCGAGCGTTACGTCGGCAAAAAAGCTTCGCAGGCCTTTAAGGACCAGACGCGGGGCAATTCGGGCACTTTCTTGGTCCGGTCGCGCGATGGCGTCGAAGTCTTCGATGTCTACACCCGCTCTGCGTTGACAGGCTGGCGTCTGGGCGCGGGTATCCCGATCGATGTGTTCAGCGCGCCGTTATATCGCTTGCTTTATTCTTTGGCCCTGATTGTTCTCCTTGGCCTCGCCTTGTCGATTGCCTTGGCGTCCTATTATGCGCGCAGATTGCTCAAACCGGTCGACGCATTGCAGGGCCTTGTCATGCACCAGGCTGAATCCCAGTCGGCCGCCCCGCAAGGAAATGTGAGCGAGCTGAACATCATCGCCGCGTCTCTGTGGCGCTCCATTCTCGGCATGGGCGCGATCAACCGCCTCGGCAGTCAGCTGGTGCGCACGGACGAAGAGGGCCGCAACGCGATGACGGCGGTCGTCGATGCCGCCATCGAGATCGCCGGCGCCCGTAAGGGCAATATTCAGCTGTTTGATCCGGATCGCGGCGCACTGACGCTCGTGGCGCAGCGAGGATTTGAAAAAGGGTTGGAATTCTTCAAGACCGTCGCACGCCGCGACGGCTCCGCGTGCGCGGCCGCGATGGACCGGGCCGAACGGGTCATCGTGGAAGATGTCGAGACCAGCGCGATCTTCGCCGGCCAGCCGGCCAAAGATGTTCTCCTGCAGGCTGGAATTCGGGCGGTTGTCTCCTCGCCCTTGATCGGCAGCAAGGGAGACCTGCTCGGGATAGTTTCGGTGCATTTCGAGCACCCAGGTCGGCCGGATGAGCAACAATTGCATTTGCTCGATGTTCTGGTCAGCCTCGCCGCAAATTACATAGAGAGAAAACATACCGAAGCGTTTCAAGACTTGCTCCGCCACGAGCTCAATCACCGTACCAACAATTTGCTTGCCGTCATCCAAGCGATCGCGCATCGGACCTTGTCCGAGGGCTCTTCCCCGCAACAGCTGCGAGAATCATTCGAGCGGAGATTGCAAGCGCTGGCACGATCGAACCGCCTGCTGGGGACCAACAAGTGGAGCGCGGCCAAATTGAAGACGGTTCTCCATTCCGAGCTGGAACCCTTTGCGGAACGCGTCGATATCGACGGCGTCGATGTTGCATTGAGGGCAAAGACGGCCCAGGATCTGTCGCTCATCGTGCATGAGCTTGCCACGAATGCGGTCAAGTACGGCGCTTTGTCCAATGTAAGCGGGGCCGTCGCTGTCTCGTGGAAGATGGCGAGCGATGGTCAGGCGGTGAAGTTCCGATGGTCCGAGCGCGGCGGTCCCCCGGTCGCACCCCCCAGGCGCCGCGGCTTTGGCACGACACTGCTGAGCGCTACATTTCCCGGTGCCCGCATTTTCTACCTCGCCCAAGGTCTGAGTTGCGAATTTGATCTTGCAGTCGAACAACCCACGGCGTTCGCCCGCTAGATCGCTATTGGCTCTACCACGCCGGAGAACGCACGCGATGTTGAAGCCCACTCTCCTCGCGTTGGCCCTGCTGGCGCTTGCAGATATCCGGGGAACCTCGGCGGCAGAGCTGGAGACGCTCCGATACGGCATCGGGGAGGGCGGCGGCTTGAGCCGGTTGCCGCTCACGGTGGGGTTGCGGCAGGGCTTCTACCAACGCGAAGGGATCAACCTGCAGCCCGTGCTGCGTAAGGGCGCCCTGCCCATGGATACCGTCAATCTCTTGCTCGACGGGCTTGCCGCAGGCGAGATCGATGTCGTGCCGACGCAGCTCGATTTCATGGCGGTGCGCGCAACGCGCGGCGCCGATCTGGTGGCCATTGCGGGTGCGACGGTCAACCCGGTCTACACCTTAATGTCGCGGCCCGAAGTGGCTTCGTTTGCGGATCTCAAGGGAAAGACCATCGCGCTGACCCTGGTGGACGATGCGATCACGCTGTCGATGCGGCAGCTGATGGAGAACCACGGCCTCAAGGACGGCGAAGTGCACATCGGCCTCATTCAGGGCTCGCAAGCCCGCACGCAATGCCTGATGTCGGGCGAGTGCGCAGCGGTCCCGGTCAACCAGCCGCTCGATTTCGATCTCGTCGCCCGGGGCTATCACCGTCTCGGCACGGCAATCGAAGGCGGACCGCTGCTTTTCACCGTTGATACCATCATGCGGGCATGGGGCCGCGCGCACAAGGACCTGGTCGTGCGCTATGTTCGCGCCGCTGCCGCAATCCTTGACTTCATCGGCGATCGCAGGAACAGAGACACTGTCCGCCCGATCGTCATGGAGCTGACGAACGCGAATCGGGCGACCGCCGAGAAGGTTCTCGACTCCTATTATGATCCCGACCAGCACATCCTCGCTCCCCATGCGGAGCTCAATGCGGCGGCGCTTGCGCGAAACATCGCGCTCATGGACAAATACGAGAAGCTGCCCCAGCCTCACCCGGCGGCCGGCGAGTTTGTCGATGTGAGCTACTTGGGGGCGGCCGGGGTCAAATAAGCTCGAATCAACGAGAATGTCCCGGGAGAATGGCTGCTGAATCTTCAGGGCTTTGCCGCTACGCATCCAAGCCGCGCGCGCCTTCCGCTCGCCGTACATTCAAATGTGCGCACATTATCGCTTGGCGGTGGTATGTTAAGCGCGCTTGAAAACGGAGCCGCGAAATCATGCCTGCGACCGCATTCCGGTATTGGACGATCGGCGCTGCCTTGGCGCTCGTTGCCAGCGCTGCCGCCGCCGAGCCCATGGGTGAGGCGACGCGCTACGTTGGTACGGTCGGAGGCCGCGAGCGAACCTTCGTCGAATATGTTCCCAAGACGTTGAAGGCGGGCGCGCCGTTATTGTTCGTGCTGCATCCGTCGGGCGGCGATGCCGAGGGAATGCGCGAGGAATTTTCCAATTATGAGTTTGATGAGCTGGCGGACAAGCAGGGATTCCTGGTCGTGTATCCGGATGGGGTCGGCAATACCTGGAACGATTGTCGCGGCGGCTCGCCATTT